>Ga0307500_10000074_pt1 | contig 31262 bp, 27 predicted proteins | sample 14_S_MG_FD_201362 | JGI IMG/M metagenome (GOLD analysis project Ga0307500, IMG submission 201362) | Soil microbial communities from Populus trichocarpa stands in riparian zone in the Pacific Northwest, United States - 14_S | ecosystem: Environmental > Terrestrial > Soil > Riparian zone > Trees... | reverse complement strand
CAAACGGCGCTGATGACCAAGGCAGAGAAGATGCTGGCAAAAGCAATGTATTTTGGAAGTACCGTGAAGCCGAGATCGAACGCCCCTCGCAGGATGAGCGGCGGCGAATAGCTGAGGCCAACCGTACCCCAGCCGATCAGGAGGAGCTGCTCGATGATGAGTGCGGCACCGAACAGGGTGATCAGTTGCGGCAGATATCCGTTTTCGCCAACCGGCCTGATTGCAAGGCGGTCCAGCGCGAGGCCGGCGAGCCCGGTAGCCAGAAATGCAGCGAGCAATCCGACGGCGAATGGCATCCCAACTGACGAGACCGAATAACACACATAGGCGCCGAGCGCATAAAGAGCGCCGTGAGCGAAATTCGGAATATTCAGGAGGCCCTTGATGATGGAGAGGCCCAACGACATGAGGGCGTAGATCATGCCGATGGCGATGCCATTAACGAGTTGCGCCGAAATCAACCAAAGCATCGACCGCCCTTCCCGCGTCGCGCACCCAAGTCAGCCGGTTACAGCGCGGGCATCTGCTTGCATTCGTTCAATTCAGATGGCTGAGGCTTCTCACCCCTCGCCACCAGTTCGGCGAAGTCCGCGGGATGGCGCATATCGGATGCTGGTTTGCAGCGTACGACGAAATAGGGCCGAATGACCTGGTGCGTCTTCTGGTCGATTGACATTCGGCCAAGCACACCCTCCCACGACATTTGCTCGAGAGCCCCGATGACGCTCGAAACCTCAATGCTGTTCGCCTTCTCCATGGCCATGAGGATCGCCCGGACCGCGTCATATGCATAGGCGGAGGAATATCCGGGGAGCGCCGAAAACTTCTTCGTATAGGCGCCGACAAACTCCTTGTTGGCCGGTGTGTCGATATCGGGATAGTAGTTCTGACCAAGGATCAGGCCCGACCGCATTTCAGGTGCAAGCTCTGCGAGCTGGTCGACCTCCAGTGTCCACGGACCAACGACCGCGATGTTCTCCGTACCGAAATTTGCGAACTGGCGGATCGCGGTGACGGCATCAGCTCCCGCGGTATTCATGAGCAGGATATCCGGCTTCGCTGCGATCGCTTTGGTGAGGTATTGGGTATATTGACGCTCGCCGGAGGGATGGTTGTCATTGCCAACCAGCTCAAAGCCGAGTTCCGCTGCGACGATCTTGGTATATTTGAGAAGCGCGTGTCCGAAGACGTAGTCAGCGGTCAAGGTGTAGATCGTCTTCTTTTTCGGAAACGTCTTTTTCACATGTTCGAGCGTGGCGCGCATCGCGGTGTAGGGGTGAGCCGACCATTGAAACGTATAGCGTCCGCAACGCGCGCCTGTGAAATCCTCGGATCCGCCCGCCGCGAACTGCAGCAGCTTTTCGCGCTGGGCAACCTCCGACTCGGCAAGCCCGACAGCGCTGGAATAGGCGCCGATGAAGTATCGCATCCCGTCCGAGATGGCCGCCTCCTGGACCCGACGAACGCCGGATGCGGGCTTGCCTTCATCGTCCCGGACCAGCAGTCGCACGGCATTGCCCATGACGCTGCTGCCGTGCATTTCCAGTGCCAGCGAGGCGCCACGCGCCACCAGATCTCCGGCATATGCGAATGTGCCGGTCGTGGGCGTTATGACGCCCATAGTCACCCCGCCGGCCTTTTGCCCCCATGCGGGGAAAGCGGGAGCCGCCGCGAATGCCACGGCGGACAACAGAATATCACGGCGCGTCTGTGCAAAAGGCATGAATATCTGCTCCTTGGTTAGGTGGATTTGTCCAGGTCACATCCGGGCCGCGAGGTTCTCGAATTCGAAAAGGCTCTCTCCCAAACTCGCAGAGTTTTAGGGCCAGCCGTTCTGCGGGCTCGTTGCTGAGCTGATTTCTGAGGGTAAAGGCGACAGTCTCAGCCTGTTTCGCCATGACCTCGCCGATCCAGCCCAGGCCATGACCCAGGTTTGCGGTCACTGCGCCGCTGGATCCATCGAAATAGCGTCGTCCCTCGCTATCGAATAGATAGGGCCCCACGCCGCGAATGGCTGTGGGATAATGGGCAGCCAGATTCGGCTTGAGCAGAGGGCTGCCCTCCAATCCACCTGTCCGCCATCCATCGATCGTTCGGGAAATTCCCATGCCGCTGAAATCTCAAACATAGAGACTGGCCGTCTTGGCCTGATCACATAAATACAATACGAACCGTTGCGTATGTCAATAGGAGCGGCGATGCAAAAGAAGGCCAATGCCCGTGCGGGGCGTCCCCGGGACGAAAACGTTCACCGCGCCATTCTCGAGGCAGCCAGAGATCTCATTCGGGTTGAGGGCTATGCTTCGTTCTCGATCGAGGGCGTCGCGTCCCGAGCGGGGGTCGCCAAGCAATCCATTTATCGACGGTGGTCGTCCAAGGGCGCGCTGCTGATCGACTTGTACATGGATGGACTGGAGCGCCCGGCCCCGACGCCAGCACGCGGCCTTGCGAACGATCTCCTTGTCGTTCTCCTGCAGACGACGAAGCGCGTGCAGGATCCAACCTACGAAAATATCCTGAAGAGCGTGGTAGTCGAAGCGCAAAATGACCCTGACATGCGAAAGCTCGTTCTCCAAAGGATTGTCCAGCCCCGTCGAGATGCAGCGAAGGCAGTCGTCAACCAGGCCATCGAGTCCGGCGAGCTGCCACGGACAACTGATCCAGAGATGATTGTGGACTTCGTGTTCGGTGCGATCTGGTTCAACTTGCTGCTGGGCGACGCCAATCTCACCAGCAGACTTGCGCACCGGATCGTCAAAATGATCGAACTGCTGGGGGCCAAGCGGGCGCCGTAACGGTCGTGCGATCACTGTTGAACCCATGCGACGCACAGAGCACTACCGCACCAGTTTCACGCCAGAAACGTCCACACCAGCACCCAACGAACGTGATCGAACCAACACGGAAATACAGAAGAATCAACGAAGGAGCCATTTATTCTCCCGCTCATAACGGTCTGGTTGCAGGTTCGAGTCCTGTCGGGCCCACCATTGAGATCAAATGGCTTATAGATGGTGCCACCAAAGGCAAAAAAGTGCCGCCACAGTTATCGCCACAGATACGTGCTGTGTCCGTTCACCCTTCGAGCTGAAGGACGCGCTGAAGCGAGGGGCATACCAAGGGAGCGGCGGCGCCGATGGACGGCCGCGGTCCTAGTTTATCGATGTCGACGAAGCCGCATACGCGCAGAGATCGAATTTCAAGAGTGAGATTTATTTGCGCGACGTGAGCCCGCGCATTCAAGCAATGACCACGATGAATCGGTTTTCGATCCGGGCCTAATCTTCGCCAATCGAATGTTATGAATTTCCCAGCAGATTTAGAGAGCTCGAATCCCACCCCTTAGCGGCCTCGATCTGAAGGAATCCTGATCCTATTTCGCGATGCTACTTGACTTCGGCCCGAGCGGCATTAGCCGCAAACCGGGACGCAAATGCCGGTAGGGAAATTTTGTGGAGTCGGCGAGATGCCCGCCAGGCGCGATCGCGATCAGGATCTCCTCGGCCAGTGCCTGGAAATCACCGCGGAAATGCACGGTGCTCTTCAGCGCCAGGATCTTCTGCGCAGCCGGCTCGATACCGAGATGCCGGAATGGTGCCTGGTCGAGCGCTTGCATCCGCTTGGTCGTCACCGCAATCTTGACGCCGCCGATCTGCAACAACGCCATCGGACCGAGGTCGATGTCGCGGCCACCAGACACCGGACCCGTGGTGCGAATCTTGCCGTCGCCGAGCGCGACCACGTCGAATGTGCCGTTGAACGGGGCCACGCCCTCGGGACCATTGCGGCCGCCCAGCGCCAGCGTGATGCGCGCGCCGCTGCCCGCATCATGCGCAGCCTTCACGGCCTGTGCGTCACAGAGATAACCGAGCGCGGCCCCTTCCGCGCCGCCTTCGACCAGCGCGAACAACAAACCCGTGGTGTCGGCGGTGCCGCCCGCGCCGGGATTATCCTGGGTGTCGGCAATGATCACCGGTTTGTTGGCCTTGGTGGCAATCGTCTTGGCCTGTGCGACGGCCTGTTCCGGCGAGAGCACGGGAACGGCGAACTCGCTTTCCTTCAGCGCGATGGCGCGCGCGAGCTCGTCGGCGGTCCGATCCGCCGCCTCCTGCGTGGCGGCGTGCACGACCACCGCGGGTCCGCAATGGAAGATATCCGACGGTGGAAAGCCCGCGAGATAGGAGACCGTCAGAACAACATCGCGCTCGAGTGCCTGCGTCAGCGCGACGATGCCACTTGACGGCTCGACCATCGTGCATTGGCTGTGCAATGGGATCAGGAACGGCAGCTTGCGCAGGGCGCGTCCCGGCGTGCGGCCGGCCTCGAGCACGCGCTGCATGGCGCGCGCGGCACGGATACCGGTCTCCGGCCGATCGACATGCGGATAGGTGAGATAGCCGGCGACGGCATCGACGTAGCCGGTCATGTCGGGCGTGACGTTGGCGTGGTAGTCGAGGCTGATGACGATGGGCAGATCAGGCCCGACACAGGCGCGGATGCGCCGCAGCAGCTCGCCCTCGCCGTCCCCGAAATCCTCCGTCACCATCGCGCCATGCAGATCGAGATAGATGGCATCGACCGGCATTTGCTGCGACAGCTCGCCGATCATCTCGGCGGCGATGCGCTCGAAGGCGCCGCGCGTGACTATGCCGCCGGCGCCGCCGCTGGTCCACAGCAGCGGCACGATCTCGTGACTGTCGGTCATCACCTTGAGGAAGCCCGAAAGCGCGAACGAGGTGCTGCCGAGCCAGGTCAGGACATCGCCGCGCCGAACCAGCGGCGGGCGATCGCGATGGCTGCAGAAATAGGCGTAGTCGGTCGGCGGCTGCACGAAGGTATTGGTCTCATGGTGAAAGCCGCCGACCGCGATGCGCGCCATCAAAGAACTCCCTCTCAGGCGCCAGCCAACGCGCCGATCTCGTCGAGCCGCAGGCAGGCGGCAATATGCTCGGTGCCAACGTTCAGCAAACGCGGCCGCTCATTGCCGCACCGTTCCGCCGCCAACGAGCAGCGCGCCTGGAACGCGCAGCCCGGCTTCTGCATGGATGCCGACGGCGGATCGCCGGGCAAGGTCGGCATGTCCTGCAGCGAGCCGGGTTCGAGCCGCGGGATCGCCGACAGCAGCGCCCGCGTATAGGGATGGCGCGGACGGTCAAAGATCTCCTCAACCGGCCCGCTCTCGACGATGCGGCCGAGATACATGATCGCGACGCGCTCGCACATGCGCCGCACCACCGAGAGATCATGGCTGACGAACAGATAGGTCAGCCCGAAGCGCTGGCGCAGGCCGTCGAGCAGGCCGAGCACGGTGGCCTGCACGGAGAGATCGAGCCCGGAGGTCGGCTCGTCCAATACGACAAGTTGCGGCCGCAGCACCAAAATGCGCGCCAGCCCGATGCGGCGCTGCTGACCGCCGGACAGCTCGTGTGGATAGCGGCTGCGAAAGCTCGGGTTGAGCCCGACCGCCTCCAGCATCTCGTCGACACGCGCACGGCGCTCATCGCGATCGGTGACACCGTGAATTTTCAGCGCCTCGTCCAGCGCATGACCGACGCTCCACCAGGGATCGAGCGCGGCACCGGGATCCTGGTGCACGTATTGGATGGCGCGGCGGCTCAGCCGCGCCTCGCGTGGCGCCATGCCCGACACAACCTCGCCATCCAGGCAGATCGTGCCTTCGGACTCGCGGATCAGGCCGAGGATGGTCTTGGCGAGCGTGGTCTTGCCGCAGCCGGACTCGCCGACGAGGCCCAGCGCCTGCCCGCGCGCGAGGCTGAGGCTGACACCATCGACCGCGTAAACCGGCGGCCGCGCCTTGCCGAGAAACGGCCGGCGGCCGCCGTAGAGCGTCACGATGTCCTTCACGTCGAGCAGCGCGGCCGCGTCCATCATGCGGCAACTCCCATCGCATGGAGCACACAGCGGACGCTGTGCCGGTCACCCGGCTCTGTCACCGGCGGAACGGCGGCGCTGCAGTCCGGCCTTGCGCTCGGGCAGCGCGGATGGAAGCGGCAGCCGGACGGAGGCCGCAACGGCGAGGACACCGAACCCGGGATGCCGGCCAGCGCCGTGCCGCGGTCGGGATGACAGGCGAGCAGCATCCTGGTGTAGGGATGCAATGGCGCGGTGAGAATTTGCCGCACTGGTCCGGACTCCACGGTCTGCCCCGCATACATCACCGTCACGGTGTCGCAGAGCTGCGCAACGACGCCGAAATCATGGGTCACGAACAGCATCGACAGACCGCGCGCCTCGGCCAGCCCGCGCAGCAGTTTCAGGATCTGCGCCTGCGTCGTGACATCGAGCGCCGTGGTCGGCTCGTCGGCGAGAACGACCGATGGCGTGGAGACCAGCGCGGCGGCAATCAACAAGCGCTGGCGCTGGCCGCCCGAGAACTGATGCGGATAACGATCGAGCGCGTGTTCGGGATCGGGCAATTGCACCGATCTGAGCAGCGACATGATGTTCGCATCGCGCTGCGCCGCCGGCTTGCCGCGCATCGTCTCCAGCAATTGCGTGCCGACCTTGAAGACAGGATTGAAGGCCTGATAGGGATCCTGCGGAATGAAGCCGATCTGGCCGCCCCGGACTTCGCTTTGTAGCTCGGTCGCCGACGTCTTCAGCAGATCGCGCCCATCGAGCAGGATCTCGCCCTGGCTCGCACGCCCCCGCTTGGGCAGGATGCCGAGGACGGCGCGCATCAAGGTCGACTTGCCGCAGCCGGATTCGCCGACCAGGCCATGGATCGAGCCCGGCATCAGCTTGAGGCTGGCGCGATCGAGAATCTTGGCTTCGCCTTCGTCGGTCTGCACTGTCACCGAGAGATCGCGGATGTCGAGGCGTGGCGTCGTTTGCGGTGACGTCATCGCGAGCGCCTCAGCCGGGGATCGACCAGGTCGCGCAGGCCGTCACCGAACAGATTGAAGCCGAGCACGGTAATGAAGATGCCGAGCCCGGGAAATGCCACCGTCCACCAGGATTGCGGCAGATAGTCCCGTCCTTCCGCGACCGCGAGGCCCCAATCCGGATTAGGCGGCGTGGCGCCGACGCCGAGAAAGCCGAGCACCGCGGTGGTCATGATGGTGAAGCCCATCCCGATGGTGGCGCGCACGATCACGGCGGAGGCCACATTGGGCAGCACATGCACGAACAGGATGCGCGGCGTCGATGCGCCCAGGCATTGCTGCGCCTCGATGAACAGCGCGTTGCGCAGCCGCCGCACCTCGCCATAGACGGTGCGGCAGAAGAACGGCCAGTAAGTCAGCGCCAACGCCGCCATTGCGCTGCCCAGCCCGCGTCCGATCAATTGCGCCACCGACAGCGCCAGAATGAGTTGCGGCACGGCAAGGAAGACGTCGGTCAGGCGCATCACCAGCTGGCTGCCCCAGCCATTGGTGTAGCCGGCATAGAGTCCGGCCGGAACGCCGATGCCGATCGCGAGCGCGACCACCGAGAGCGCGACCTGCAGCGCGCCGCGCGAACCGACGATGACGCGCGCGAACACGTCGCGCCCGAGGCTGTCGGTGCCGAACCAGAACTCCAAGGAAGGCGGCTGCAGCCGTGCCGCAAGATCGCCATCATAGATCCGCTCCAGATCGGAAATGATCAGCGGCGAAAGCAGCGCGATCAGGCACAGCGCGACGATGATGCCGAAACCCAGCACCGCCGGAACATCACGCAGGAATTTCTTCAGGATCAGCATCGGTCCAAAGTGTCTTCAGAGGTTCATCTTCAGAGTTTTTCGGCGACGCGCGGATCGAGCCAGGCGTGCACCACATCCACCATGATGTTGACCAATGCATAAATCAGGCCGACCACCAGCGTGATGGCGAGCACGGCCTTGTAATCCGAGCTCAGGATCGCATTGACCGCATAGGAGCCGACGCCGGGCCAATCGAAGATGGCCTCGACCGCCACCGCGCTCGAAATCAATCCGCCGAACAACAGTCCGATCTGGGTGGTCGCGCCGACCACCGAGTTGCGCAGGACATAGACCCAGATGATACGAAGCCGCCGGTATCCTGCAGCTTCGGCGTAGTGCACGAACTCCTTCTGCAAGGTCTCCAGCACGCCAGCGCGGGTGAAGCGCGCGATCGATGCCAGGCCCGCGAGCGACAGCGTGAAGGCCGGCATCAGGATGTACTCGGCTGCCCTGCCGAACAGGTCGAAACGCAACGTCAACAGGCTGTCGACGAAATAGAGACCGGTCAGATGATAGGGCGGCGCGAGGCCTTCCGGGAAACGGCCGCGCAACGGCAGCCAGTCGAGCTCCATGGCAAAGATCATCTGCAGGATGATCGCAAACCAGAACGAGGCGATCGCAAGCCCGGCCACCGTCAGCACGCGCACCGCGTGGTCGAACAACGACTGGTACCAGACCGCGGCGATGGCGCCGATCGGAATGCCGACGACAGTCGCGAACAGCAGTGAGACGAAAGTGAGCTCCATGGTGGCCGGCAGGCGGTCGGCGATGTCGCGGAGCACCGGCCGGTTGGAGATGATCGAGTTACCGAGGTTACCGGTGCCGACCTGCCCGACATAGATGACGAACTGCTTCCACAGCGGCTGGTCGAAACCATAGGCCCTGCGCACCTCGGCGATCTGCTCAGGCGTCGCGTTCTCGCCGGCAAGGGCCGCCGACGGATCGTTCGGCACCACGCGCAGCATGATGAAGGTGAGAACCAGCAGCCCGAACAGCGCCGGGATGGTCAGGACCAGCCGATGCAGAACGAAGCGGGCCATCAGCTCGCCAGCCACATGGTGTGGAAATCCGCGCCTGATCCGATCGGCGTGAAGTTGAAGCCGCGCAGCCGCCTGCTGATGCCGCGCAACTCGACGCCGTTGTAGATCCAGATATCGACCGCGTCGGCGACGATGATGCGCGAAGCCTGCTCATAGAGCGCCTGCCGCTGATCTTTCGCCTCCAGCCCGCGCGCCTCGTGCAGCAGGCTGTCGACCTTCTCATTCTTGTACCAGGACGACGCCTTCCAGGTGCCGTGGAACTGGCTGTCATACATCTGGCCGATCCAGTTCTCCGGATCGATGAAATAGGACGAGACCCAGTGCGCCCACATGTCCGGCGTCGTCTCGGGTTTGGCGGTCGAGGAGATCAGCTGCGGCCAGAGGTTCGGGATGATCTTGAGGTTGACCCCGACCTTGCGCAGGCCCTGCTGCAGGATCTGCGCGGCCTGCGTGGTCTGCGCCAGATGCTCCTGGATGTGGATCTCGATCTCGCGATCGACCGGCGCGCCTTCGGCTTTGGCCTTGGCCAGATAATCCTTGGCCTTGTCGAGATCAAGCTCATAGGCAGGAAGGTCCTGCGGCGCACCCCACAGATTGACCGGGATCGGACCGGCATTGCGCACGGCATAGCCCTTCAGCACGCCGTCGATGAAACCCTTGTAGTTGAAGGCATGGCTGACCGCGAGGCGGAAGTTCAGATTGTCGAACGGCGCCTTCTTGTTGTTCATGCGCAAGGTCATCAGCCGCATGCTCTGGTCCTTGGAAACCGTCGCGGTCTTGGACGCCATCACGCGCTCGACCTGGTCGGGCGGCAGATAGCTGTCGGTGCAGTCGACATCGCCCTTGATCAGCGCATTGACCCGCGTGGTGGTTTCCCGGATCGGCCGCCGCCGCACGGTTTCGATCGGGGCGGTGTTGTCGCTCCAACCCATGAAGTGATCGCGATTGCGCTTCAGGTCGAGCTTCTGCACCGGTTGGTAGCCTTCGATGTCGGGAATATAGGAGCCGGATCCGGCGGCGTTGGTGGCGAGCCAGCCCTGCCCCCAGTCATTGTCCTTGACGTTGGCCTCGACGAGACGGCGATTGAGGATCGCCACCAGCGGCGTCGCCGCCAGGAACGGCGCATAGACTCGCTTCAGCTTGAACACCACCGTGGTCGGATCTGGCGCCGTGGCGCCGTCGGGATCGAGCACCGGCAGGAAGGCAGCGGCGGGTCCCTTCTTGATCGCCAGCATGCGCTTGAACGACCACGCCACGTCATCGGAGGTGAGCGGATGGCCGTCGTGGAATTTCGCCCCGTCACGCAGCTTGAAGGTGACGGTCAATCCGCCATCGGCGACGGTATGCCCGGTGGCGAGCCAAGGCACCAGCTTCGGCGGGTTCTGCTTGTTGACGTAGAGCGTGTCGTAGACGTTGATCATGTAGCCCTGCATGGGCACATCCGACACGGCGTGCGGATCGAGCGTGCCGGGCAGATCGTCGGCCCAGATCAGCTCATCCGGTCCCGGCAGCGCGAACGCAGCGCGCTCTCCCATCATCGCGGCGGTGACCACCGCGCTTCCCCCCATCAGGAACGTCCTTCGCTTCATCGGAGCCCTCCATACGCTGTGCATTGTGTGGACCCGACGGCGATCATGCGAGATAGGCCTTCTCGGGTGGCGACGGCCACGCCGTGCGGGAATGCGATAATCTCAGGTCGAGCATGGTTTCTGCGGTCTTCAGCGCCGCCAGCACCGGACTGATCACCGGCACCGCGAGTCGCTCCGACAATTCATGCTCGATGCCCATGAAGGCCATGCTCATGCAGCCCATCACCAGCACGTCGGCGCCATCGTCGATACAGCGGCGTCCGGTCGCGATGATGCGATCCCATGCTGCGTTGTCACCGCCGGCAAGATCGACCACGGAGACGCCGACGCCGCGAATGCTGGCGAGCCGGTCGGTCAGGCCCTGCCCCCTGAGCCGGGGCCGTGTCCGCTTGGCGCCACGATCGAGCGGCGAGAGGATCGAATAGCTTTCACCCAACTGAATCGCGAGCGCGAGCGCCGATTGTCCGGGGCCGATCACCGGCATGGTCACGGTCTCGCGGATCGCATCCAGCGCGGGATCGGAGAAGCAACCGATGATGCCGGCGCTGGCCCCATCTGCCTCCGCCTGCTGCAGGCCGCGCAGCAGATGGGCCGCCACGGCAACGACATCGCGCTCACTCTCGATCGAGGGATAACCGGACGGCACGCTCCGCACGGAGATCTCGACATCAGCGGCGGCATGACGCTGCAGATAGTCGCGCCGCCGTGCGATCTCAGCGACACCGAGTGTCTTTTCCATCGGCGCGACGAGCTGGTAGGCGATGCGGCGATGGGCGGACATGGTGTGCGCCTCTATTTCAATTGTGCGAGTGCGTCGTGGACGATGGCGGCGGAGTCCTGCAGCGCGTCGGCGACCCGGTTGCGCGCCCGGACCAGCTTGGTCTCCAGCATCCAGCGCTGCTCGCCGTCCGAGAGCCCCGACAATTCACCGAGCTCATAGAGACAGGGAATCATTGTGGTCTGCGGCGTGTAGCCGTAAGGATCATGGCCGTAAGTGCCGATGGCGGTCGACTGCAGCGGCACCAGCAGCCGCGACAGCCGCTTCATCGCGCCGTTCAACAGCAGCGCTGCCGCGTCCGAGCCCCTGCCAGCCTTGAAGCGCTCGGCCTCGGCCGCTGCGGCGGCATCGATCTTGGCGGCGGCCTCGGCGAAGGCATGCGCGCTAAGCTGCGCGCCATCGAGCCCGACCGATTTGCCCGGCTCCTTGAACTCCTCGAGCCGCGCGATCACTCCCTCGGCCACCGGCTTGAAGCGGAACGGCAGCACCGGCGCGGTGGTCAGCTCCCACAGATAGGCGGCGTAGACGCGGATGTGCTCCTGCATCAAGGCCCAGTCCATCTTGTCGAGCCGGTTCTCTACCGAATGGTGCCACCAGCCGAGCGTGGCGTTCGCCGTCGCCTTCAGCTCGTACATCGTATAGGCGCCTTGGCCGGCGAACATCGGAATGCCGACGCCGAAGAAGCTGGAATCGCCTGATTTCACCGAGCGCTTCCACTTGATCTTCTTGGTCAGCAGTTGCTTCTCGATCTCGCTGTGGAAGGTCTTCAGCTCGGCGTTCGAATGGCTCTCCCATTCAGTGGTGCCGATGCAGGCGGGCTGATCGATCTGGAAATAGGCCACGCAGTTGCGGCGCAGCTCGTCCCAGTTGCGATCGGCATACCAGGCCGAGCCCGCCATGGTGCCGGTCTCGTGTGCGGTCCAGAAGCCGAAGCGCAGGCCGCGGCGGAGCTTGTCGCGGCGCTGCATGAAGACGCGCGCCAACTCCATCTTGCAGGCATTGCCGGCGGCGTTGTCAGTCGCGGCCTCGCCTGGCCAGCTGTCCTGGTGACCGCCGACGAGAACAAAGTCATCCTGCTCCGGTGAGTTCGCGGCCGGCGGCAGCTTGGCGATGGTGATTTGCACCGGGCGCCAGCCGTTCTCGACATGTGTGCGGAACCAGACCTTCACCGGACCCTGCTTCGCCATCTCGCGCAGCTTAAGGCCGGCGGTGCGCGCAATGCCGATGCACGGAATGGTCGGCATCTCGGTCTTGGCATTCTCCGGTGTCGGATTCCCCCACACCGGCTTCACCGAGCCGAACGGCACGGCCTCGTTCTCGGGATGCCCCCAATTCATCATGATGGCGCCGACAGCGCCCTTCAGACCAGCGATCCGCTGCTTCTCGTGACGCGCGGGAGAATAAGACAGCTCGGTGAGGATGATCTTGCCGCGGGCATCCTGGCCCACATAGTCGGAGAACGCGCCGCCGCCGACATCGATGATCTCGGCGCGAATGCCGTCCTCGGTAGTCGGCAGGCTATGGCCGAGCGTGTTGGCCTGGATCGCCAGCTCCGACGGCGCCTCGACGCGAAATTCGGCATGCTCGGGAAATGAGACAATCGCGGGCAGCTCGTGGATGACGGCGTCGTCAAGACCGACTGCTTTCATGGCATCGCGGCTGTACTCCGCCATCCGCTTGCCGTTGGCGCTGCCGGCCGCCCGGTGGGGGATTTCGCGCACGATGGTCTCGATATGGGCCCGAATCCGGTCCGCGGAAACCTCATCCACAACATTTGGACCCGACATCTGCCCCCACATTAATCATACGTTGCACAATCCTTCATCTTTTTGTATGATAACTGCTGTATGACAGAATGTCAAACGACATAAGGGAATGCCGCCATGACGACCAACGTTCTCAGGCTGAGCGAACATCCCCCGTTGCGGCGTGATCAGGCGTTCGAACGGCTGCGCGATGCCATCATCACCGGGCATTTCGCGCCGGGCGCCCGTCTGATCGAGCGCGAGCTGTGCGAGGCGATGGGCGTGAGCCGGACCTCGATCCGCGAGGTGCTACGACGATTGGAAGCGGAGCAGCTGATCGAGGTCGAGCCGCGCAAGGGTCCGATCGTGGCCCGCCTGACCCGCAAGCAGGTCGAGGAGATCTACGAGGTGCGCGCGATGCTGGAGGCGGCGATCGTGCGCCGCTTCACCGTCGAGGCCAGCACGGAGAACATCGCCGCGCTGAAGCGCATCTACGAAACCTTGAGCCGGGTGCGCGACCAGGGCGATGTCGTGGCCATCGTCAACACCACGCGGCAGTTCATCGAATACATGATGGGCGTGGTCGATCACGAGCTGATCGGCGACATGCTGCGGAAGCTGAACGCCCGCATCAGCGTCGCGCGCGTGCTGGCGATTTCCGTACCCGGCCGGCTGCAGCAGAGCGCGCGGGAGCTCGAGATCGTCATGGAAGCGATCGAGCGCCGCGACGCCGAAGGCGCGGCGCAGAGCCTGATGAACTATGTCCGCAATGCCGGCGAGGCCGCGCTCAAGCATCTCGATGACGCCTCTGTCTGAGGCGCCACCACGGAACGACCGCGCGGCCAATCCCGCATTCGACCGTCTCCGTGCCAGCGCCAAAAAGATTTGCCTACCAGACGACCGAAGCGTCGGCGGGATGATCTATCACCAAAGGCCGGGACCAGTGATCGGTCAACGATGCGTGGATTTCCGGTCCGAGCTGATTGATGATGATCGGCGATCGCACGCTCACCGCCGCGCGTTTTTCGTCGATACGAGGAGTATTCATTCCAAACGCCTTGCGATTTCAACGTCCCGACAGGCTAGGCGCTTACGACAAGATTGTCTTTTCAAAGATCACGAACGCTCTGCAATAAGAGAATGACGTGTCCGAGCGACGCAAATGAAATCATCTCTTGAGACGCAACGCTGTTGTCCAACCCGCTCCAGCGGCGCAATCATGATTTCTCATTGCGACGTGCGGCCGCTTCGCCCGCCTGCCGGAACACTGTCTCCATCAGCCATTGCTCGTTGGGAAACTGTTGCAGCTCATTCTTTGGGTTGTTGTCTTGGCAACCTGCACCCATTATTATATGTCGGCTTACGCCGCGAGTTCTGCCGATGGCATCGACGCGTGTCTCAGTCGCCATAGACTAGGCCGCCAGAACTTCTCCGATCCGCTCCCGGATCATCATGCGCTCCTCGAGCGAAGTGTCCTTGTCGAAGCTGACATCATAGGCGATCATCGCCGGACGCTTCAGCACGACAATGCGGTCGCCTATCTCCAGGGCTTCACTGATCGAGTGAGTGATGAACACGGCCGTCTTGCCGTTCTCCTTCACCAACCGCACGAATTCGCCGCGCAGCTTGCCGGCGGTGGATTCGTCCAGCGCAGAAAATGGTTCGTCGCAAAGCAGGATGTCAGCATCGGTCGCAAAGGCACGCGCAATCGACACACGTTGCCGCATGCCACCCGACAGCTGATGTGGGTAGTCGTCCTCATGGCCGCCGAGGCCGAGCTTGATCAGCCACTTTCGCGCGGTGTCCTTGCGGTCCGGCGGCGGCGTATCCAGCATCTCGAGACCGAGCTGCACGTTCTGGATCGCGGTGCGCCACGGCAGAAGGCGGTCGTTCTGAAACACGATGGCCATCTTGCCGCGGAACGCATCGAATTCGGCAAACGGGTTCTTGCCGCTCACCCGTACCGTGCCGGCAGTTGGCTCGGTGAGTCCTGCGATCATGTTGAAGATCGTCGACTTGCCGCAGCCGGTCTTTCCAAGCAGTGCCAGCATCTGGCCGGGCGCGACATCGAGATTGAGATGATCCACAGCGCGGTAGGAACCGGCCACCCCTTCCTTGCCGAACACCTTGGAGACATCGCCGAGGTGAATGACGCCACTGGTCGCAGCAGTTGTATCGGCCACCAGAGTATCGGTCATAGCGCACGCTCCGAAACAGCCCGATAGCGGAAGGCGGTGTTTTCGATCAATGTGAGCGCGCCTTGCACGATCAGCACGAAGAACACCAGTTGCAGCGTCCAGGCCAGCGCCCCAGCCATGTCGAACAGTTGCTGCTGCTGCAGCAGCTGGTAGCCGACACCGCCAGTAGCACCGACGAGTTCGGCCACCACGACCACGCGCGCGGCGTTGCCGAGATTCACCTTCCACGCCGTCAGGATGTCCGGAAGGATGGCCGGCGCGATCATCACGCGAAACAGCTTCAGACGTGTCGGCCGGAACGAAAACACCATCTCCGTGAGATCCTTCGACATGCCGCGCAGCGCGCCGATCACCTGGAAGGTGAAGGCGGGCAATGTCGTCATCACCATGATGAAGAAGATCCGGAATTCGACGCCGTGAAACCAGATGATGGCGAACACCACCCAGGACAGCGCGGGGATGCCCTGAAACAGCGTCAGAATGGGCGACAGGAACTTATCGGCCGCCTTCGAGCGCGCCATGATCAAGCCGAGCATGCCGCCAATGACGAACGCGCCGCCAAGGCCGGCGAGAATGCGCAACACCGTAGCCATCACGTCCCAGAACATCGCCCCGGTGGAGAAGATGTCCATGCAGCGCCAGAACACGTCGATCAACGACGGGAACAGGAAGCGCGGGAAGAACAGCGACGCGAACTGCCACAGCGCGATCACCACGATGAACGGGAAGACCGACGTCCAGACCTTGCTCGCTATCGCCCGCATCACACTCGATCTGGTGGGTTGAGATGCAATCTGTTGCGCCATATCGGTCATTTCCCGCCCTCATAGATCGTCGCTGGCGACGGATCCACGGGCAGGAAGGCGATCGACTTGCCGGCCGCATAGACCGAGTTGATTTCCTTGCGAAGATCGGACGCCCACCTGACGTTCATGCCGAGACGATCATTGTGCCGGATCAGCGCCGCGATCGCCTTCTGATCGTCGGGCGTTCCTTTCGGCAAGATCAGCTTGGAAGCCGCTTCCGGATTTGCCGCCACCCACTCGGCGGCCTCCTTGTAGGCAGCGAACAGCTTGGGGATTAAATTCTTGTTCTTCTCGGTCCAGGCCACATGCGCCGCGACGCCAAGATACGGAATGCTGCTGCTGCCGGTGAACTTCTTCCAGCTATCGGCAATCTTGATGTCGATGGTACGGATCTCGGGCTTCTTAGAGATCAGCGTGGTGTAAGCTGGCTCCCATAGCTGAATTGCAGAGGCGCGGTCTGCCATCGCGTAGCCAACAAGGCCAGGCGTAGCCGTGTTGATCACCGAGAACTTGCCGGTGTCGGCGCCGAGCTGCCGCGCGAACCAGTCGAACATCACATAGTTCGTTGTGCCCTTGGCGGCCGCGAGATCCTTGCTCTCAAGATCCTTCAGCTCCTTGACGTCGGGGCGCGACGTGACGACGGCGCCCCAAAAGTCAAACAGATTGAAGAGATACGTCACCTTGACACCGCGCGCATCGGCAAGACCTACCGTCAGCAGTGCCGCGCTGCCGCCGACCTGGAACTCACCGGAATTGAACTGCGCCGTATAGGCATCAGGTGTGCGTTCCTCAAACTTGATGGCGAGCCCATTCTTCTCATCGAGCTTCTGCGCCTTGATCACCGGCGGCAGAAGTGCGCCAAGCGACGGCGCGCCGAATACCACGATGGAAATCGGTTCGGGTGCCTGGGCATAGGAGGGCGATGCTGCAGCCAGCGCGGATGCACAGGCAATGCTCGTCAAGAACGTCTTCATGGCCATCCCTCCCCGTAAATTCCTTGATTTGTCAGGCCGCACCCGCGACCGGATTATCGAATTCCTTGCGCAGCGTCGTGAAGAACTTCCCGACCAGGTGCTTGGACACGCTGGTCAGGATGCGCTGACCGACACCGGCGACGAGACCGCCGATTTCGCCGACACCCTGAAACTTCAGGCGACACAAATTGGGACCTTCGGGAATGATCTCGAAGTTCGCGCTACCATTGCCGTGACCAAGGGTGCCCGCGCCCGATACCTTGATGCTGCAGGCATTCGGGGGCACCTTGTCGAACAGCGAAATCTCGCCCTCGAACGAACCGCCGACGGCAGCCACACGTAGCTGCATTTCGACCTTGTAATTGTCCGGCGCGATCTCGGTCATCGTCTTGCAGCCGGGGATACAGCGCGTCAGCACCAGCGGATCGTTCAATGCCGACCACAGCTGCTCCACGGTCGCCTGGATGGTTTCTTCACCGCCGATGTCGAGCTTCATGACGCGCTCCTTCAGAGTCCGAACAGCTTCTGCGCGAGACCGCCATTGATGGAGGCGCGCTCCGCATCGGAGAATTTGGTATCGGCCACGATCTTCAGCGGCGAAAGATCGCCGATCGGGAACGGCATGTCCGAGCCCATCATCAGCCGATCAGCGCCGACGATATCGGCGAGATAACGCAGCGTACGCGGGTCTTGAACGATGGTGTCGTAATACATCGCGGCCAGCGCGGCGTCGGGGTCACCGAGCTTTTTGTCGAGCGCGTAATTGGTGCGCAGGCGGCCCATGACGTAAGGCAGTGCTGCACCACCGATCAGAGCCAGGAACTTCATCTTCGGGAAGCGCGTGAAGTGTCCGGCATAGATCATGCGGGACACGGCGATCATCGTGTCGGTGACACGGCCGACTGCGTTGGCCATGCCGTAATCATGAACGCGGTCGTCGCCGCTCTCGAACACCGGATGCGGGGACACGATCGAGCCAAGTTCATTGGCCGCTTCCCAGAACGGATCGAGCGCGGGGTCGTCGAGCACCCCGCCCTTGCCCTTTGTCTGGGTACCGATCATGACGCCCTTGAAGCCGGCGGCATGGGCTTCGCGCAGCACCTCAGCGGCAAGCTTGCCATCCTGGGTCGGCACGGTGGCGAGCGGGATGAAGCGCGGCTCGGCCTTGGCGGTCTCGGCCAGATGCTTGTTGATGAGGCGCGACCAGACAGCACCTTCTGCGGCAGGCAGGTCGTTGCCATACATGTCGAGCCAGCCGGCGACGACCTGACGCTCGATCTTCTGCTCGTCCATCCACTTCAGGCGACCGGGCAGATCGCTTAGCGGCTTCGACACCGGGCGCGTCGGCTTACCGCCGGCGAAAGAAAAGCCGATGCTCGCACCGTCTTCGATCAAGCGGACCGACGGAAACTTCGCGGCCTGCGACTTGATATCCTCGAGCAGGCTCGGCGGAACGAGATGGGCGTGACAATCGATAGTCATGTGGCTTGCTCTTGCGGTTTGCCTTGTTGCGCGTCGGCGATGGCGTCGCCAATCGCGGAAATACGAATAGGAAGCTTGTTGAAGGAAATTCCGAGCGGCGAAACCGCATCGTTGATGGCGCTTGAGATCGCCGCGGGCGACCCAAGATAGCCGCTTTCACCGGAACCTTTCTGTCCGAACACCGTATGCGGCGATGGCGTGCAGTGATGCACAATCTCCACTTCCGGCATTTCGTGCGAAGAAGGCAGCAGATAGTCCATGAAGCTCTGGGTGATCAGATGGCCCTGCTCATCATAGACGAACTCCTCCAGCAGCGTCGCACCGAGACCGTGAGCGATGCCGCCAAGGGTCATGCCCCTGACGATATGCGGATTGATCACGACACCGCAGTCGTGGCCGATGACATAGCGCCTGATCTCCGGCTTGCCGAGATCCGGATCGATCGCCAGCAGCACCAGGTGAAACTCGAAGGAGTGGCACGGATACATCTGCACACGGCCGTTTTCCGGCAATTTGTCGCCGGTCGGCACCTGCATGACGTGCGTGGCCTCGAGGCCAGGCTCCATGTCCTGCGGCAGCAGGTGATAGTTGCGATGCGCGATGTTGACGAGCTCGGTCCAGTTCAACGCGTGGCCGGCATTGTCGCTGGCAGCCCCGGAAGCGAACGTCACGCTCTCCTCGGCGCAGCCGAACTGGTGCGCGGCAATCCTGGCGAGCTTGGCCTTCACCTTTTGCGCGGCATGGAAGGCCGCACCACCGAGCATGATCGCCATGCGGCTGCCGACGGGGGAATTCGACGGCAGACAAGCCAGCGTGTCCGGCCTGACAACGCGGATCAGGTCCGGATCGATCTGCAGAACTTCGCCGATGATGGTGCCAACCAGTGTCTCGTGGCCCTGCCCTGACGAGGTCGTGTGAATCGTCACGGTGACGAAGCCCATGGCATCGACATTGATGCGGCAGGACTCCATCCAGGTCGTGGTGGTATTCTTCTCGTTCAGCAGCGGTTCGAACGACGAATTGCCGCCGCTCGGCTCCAGGCAGGCCGCAATGCCGATACCGGCCAGCATACCCGAAGCGCGCAAACGGTCGCGCTCCCGCTCCATGGCCTCGAAGTCGGCGTGCTTGAACACTTTCTCGACCACGGTGTGATAGTCGCCGCTGTCATAGGTGCTGCCGCTCGGAATGAGGTAGGGGAACTCCTCCTTGCGGATGAAGTTGCGGCGACGCACTTCGATGCGCGGAAGGCCGACCGCGGCCGCCACCTTGTCGATTGCGGTTTCAATGGCGTAGTTCGTCGGCGCCTGACCGAAGCCACGCACGGCTTCCTGCATCGCCTTGTTGGTGGTGACCGACTGCGCGCGGTACTGCACGCTCTCGATCTTGTAGGGACCGACGATGGCGCCGATCGGCTTGCCCAATTGGAACGGTGCACGACCGGCATAGGCGCCGGCATTGTCGAGCGCGCGAATCTTCATCGACTTGACGATGCCGTCGCCATTGAACGCGACATCGACGTCGAAGATTCGGTCCGGGCCATGCGCATCGCCGCTGCGCATGTTTTCAAGACGATCCTCGATGAAGCGGACGGGACGACCGACGCGGCGGGCGAGATGCGCCACGAGAACGGACTGCTTGATACCGCGCTTGACGCCATAGCTGCCGCCGACGTCGACGTCATGATGGACGCGGACATTGTTGGCGGGAATGCGTAATGCGCGGGCGATCTGGTCTGGATATTTGGGCATCTGGATCGAGGCCCAGACATCGAGTATGTCGCGCCACGGATCCCATGACGCTGCCACGCCGAAGGTTTCGATCGGCACCGTCGAATTGCGGCCCCAGGTGACGCGGAACGACAGATGGCGCGGGCTCTCAGCGAAGTGCCGATCGACGTCGCCCCAGACGAACAGCTTATCGAGCAGCACGTTCGATCCGTGGCCCGCATGGACCGGCGGGCTGTCCGGCTGCAGCGCTTCTTCTGCCTTCAAGACGAACGGCAATGGCTCATAGACGACGCGCAGCTTTTCGGTGGCATCTTCGGCCAACGCGCGGGTATCGGCGACAACCGCCGCGATCCATTCGCCGGCATAGCGCGTCTGACCCACGGCCAACGGAAAGCGCTTCACATGCGGGGTGTCGAGACCGTTCATCAACTGGTCCGTGGCACCCGCCAGTTCATCGCCGGTCAGCACGTAGTGCACGCCCGGCATCGCCAGCGCGGCGGAGGCATCGATCGACACGATCCTTGCGGCCGGATGCTGCGACGGCAGCACCGCGACGTGCAGCATGCCTTCAAGCGCGATGTCGGCGACATAGCGCCCCTGCCCGGCCACGAAGCGACGGTCTTCGCGAACACGGCGATTGCTGGAGACGAAGCGGAAGGCCGAGGGAGCGGCGGTCATCGCACGATCTCCGTCGGCGCATCGGCTTCGAGAACGCCCTCTTCCGGCGCGTCATGCCCGGCACCGGAATGACCGGGCCTGACGTGCTCCGGCCGCAACGCATTGGATTTCTGCAGGCGGTCTGCGGCGAATTGGACGGCCTCGACGATCTGCCCGTAGCCCGTGCAACGGCAGATATTGCCCGAGATCGCCTCGACGATCTCCTCGCGGCTCGGCGTGTGGGTATGCTGAAGCAGCGCATGGGCCGACAGGATCATGCCCGGCGTGCAGTAACCACACTGCAGACCATGGGTTTCGCAGAACGCATCCTGAATGACGCTGAGTTCGCCCGGGGCCGGCGCGAGACCTTCGATCGTGGTGATCTCGTAGCCATCGGCTTGAACCGCGAACATCAGACATGAACGCACCGGCTCCCCATCGACCAGCACGGTACAGGCACCGCACACGCCGTGCTCGCAGCCGGCATGCGCGCCGTTGAGCAGGAAATTCTCGCGCAACGTATCGAGCAGCGTCTTGCGCGGCTCGACATCTGCCGTCCGGCTGACGCCGTTGACCCGAAGCTCGACTTTCATCATGCCGCTCCCTTCAGCGCGTGGGCGCCGGCTTCGGTTCTTGCTTGTTCGATGGCGCGCTTGCCAAGCGTGATCGCGACGCGGCGGCGATAGGACGCACTGGCATGCAGATCGCTCGACGCATCCATGTCGCTTGCGACCGCATGGACGGCTTCCGCGACGGACGTCGCATCGAGCCTCGTGCCCAGCAGCGGCGAGACATCCAGCCGAAGCGGGCGATCGCCGACGCCACCGACGCCGAGCGCGATACCGGTACAGCGCCCGTCCTCATCGAGCGCGACCTGCGCCAGCGCTGAAGCGAAGGCGAAATCAGATCTGCGGGCGCTTACTTCAAAGAACCCGACGCCGATACTTCTGTGCTCCCACACCGGAAACTTCACAGCGCTCACGCATTCGCCCGGCGCAATCGCGGTCAGCATCGGGCCGATGAAGAAGTCGTCGGCCGGGATCGACGACGGGCCGTCCGGCGTCGCCAGCATGATCTCGGCGCCGAGCGTGACGGCAACCAGTGGAATTTCCGCAGACGGGTCTGCATTGGCGATCGAACCGCCAACCGTGCCGCGATTGCGCGTTGGCGGATGACCGACCCATGGCAGCACGCGCGCCAGCGCAGGCACCCGGGCACGGATCAGCGGGTCCCGTTCGGCAATGGCTTGCCGTGTTGTCGCGCCGACGACTACCGCGCCGCGCTCGGTACGAATGCCCGCAAGCTCGGGAAGGCGCATGATGTCGATCAGCTTCGCCGGTCGGGCCAGACGCATCGCCAGCATGGGCACCAGAGTCTGCCCGCCGGCGATGGCGCGAGCATCTTCATCACCAGCCAGCAGTGCACACGCTTCAGCGAGTGACAGCGGCCTGATGTATTCGAACGGCGCTGACTTCATGATTGTCGCTCAGCTCAACAGCAGGCTGGCATCTACCGGCGACAGGACGGAAATTACCTGGTTCTTCAGCAACGGACCGTCGGTCTCGCTGGCAGCCTTGGCTGCGGCCCAGTCGGCATCGGCACCGAATGCCGCCCAGGCTTTCTTGCGGGCGTCCTCATCGGTAAAACGCGTCATGTAAGTAAGACGGCCATCCTCGGTCGGGGACGAGAAGGCGCCGACCAGTTCGATGCCGTGCCGCGGGAAAAACCTGGACGCGACAACCTCGAGAAAGCGGCGGCGCATCGCGTCCGCCTTGCCCTCGGCGGCTTCGTAAACCCGAATTTCGTAGATCAACTGACGTCCCCTCGATGCAACGGCTTGGCCGGAGATAAGAGCCCGCCGGATCAATTGTCAAACATAAACCAACTCAATCATACACAATATGTGCAATTGATATGATGCAATTCTCGCAATGCAGCACGCATTTGGTGCACTCTTGGTGGATTTGCTGGGAAATTCTCGCCGTCTCAGGAGGCAAACATAACATTTGACGTTTTGAACCATTTTGGCATCGTACAAGTGCTGAACGTCCCACTGCGCATATTGCATCAATTCAAAAATTGTACTATTCGCTGACCGCATGATTTTTCGCCTGCGGATGCGGGCTTTGGAAAACGAACCGCGATGACAGACTGGGTGCCTGACCTTGGGCCGATCCTGGGCCCTCGCTACCTTGCCTTCGTGTTGGCGCTGGATGCCGATATTGCCGCCGGCCACGTCAAGCCCGGCATGCGGCTCTTGCCCCAGCGCGACATGGCGCAGCGCCTCGGCCTCAGCGTCGGAACGGTGTCGAAAGCCTATGCCGAAGCCGAGCAGCGCGGCCTGATCTCTGGCGAGGTCGGACGCGGCACCTTCGTTCAACGCCGCCGGCCGGAACAGCGCACCGCGCTCGGCACATCGGACGCCACCATCAACCTCGCGCTCAATGTGCCGCCCTACACCGGCGAGGATGACCTGATTGCATCGACGATCGGCGATATCGCCGCCACCGGCGAAATGTCGAATCTGCTCGGCTATCTGCCGCATCAAGGCCTTCGTCAGCACCGCGAGGCCATCGTCGGCTGGCTCGCATCGCTCGGCGTGACGTCCGATGCCGAGCAGATTTTCATCACGCATGGCGGCCAGCACGCGCTCTCCATCGCGCTCAGCATGATCGCCAGGCCCGGCGACACCATCCTCACCGAGGCATTCACCTACTCCGGCATGCTCGCCTTGTCGGTGCAGAACTCCTATCGCCTGCAGGGTGTCGCGATCGATGGCGAGGGCCTGGTGCCGGAAAGCCTCGACCTCGCTTTCACCGAGACAGGCGCGCGCGTGCTCTATTGCATGCCAACGCTGCAGACACCTACCGGCGCCATCATGTCGCCGGCACGGCGGCTGGCCATTGCCGCGATCCTGCGCAAGCACGACGCTTACCTGGTCGAAGATGACGCCTATGCCTATCTGCTGACGCCACCGCCGCGGCCTGTCTCCGCGCTGATCCCCGAGCGCAGTTTCTATGTCATGAGCTTCGCCAAGTGCCTGGCGCCGGGGCTGCGGATCGCAGCGATGATTGCGCCGGACTCATTCCGCGACCGCGCCATCAATGCCGTGCGCGCGACCGGCTGGATGGCCGTTCCTTTGATGGCCGAAGTGGTGGCGCGGCTGATCACCAGTGGCGATCTGGCCCGGCAGGCCCGGATGAAGCGCGACAAGGCGGCACTCCGCAACGCCATTGTGCGGCGTGTGCTGAAGGAATGGTTGCCGCCCTCCGACTCTGCACCCGGCTTTCACATCTGGTTGCCGCTGCCCGCGGGCCGCACGATGAATGCATTGGTCACGCAGGCCGCGCAGGCCGGCATCACGCTGGCGCCTCCCGGCTCGCTGCAGCGTATGCCGACCGAACACCTGGGAATCCGGCTGTGCCTCGGCGCACCTGCCACCGAAGAAAACCTGGAGCGCGCCTTGATCGAGATCAGGCGCATCCTGGAAATGGCTGAGGCGATCTCGTTCGTCTGAGGTCACCGTACGATCGCTGCCAGAACAAGAAAAAACATAGGGAAGTAACATGTCGCGTCATCATCTTGCGTTGCTTGCCGGCATTTGCCTGAGCTTCACCCCCGCTGCCCATGCAGCCGACTGGCCGACACGACCGCTCACCATGATCAATCCATTCGCGCCGGGTGGCCCGAACGACGTCGTCGCGCGGCTGTTCGCACAGCGGATGGGAGAAATTCTCGGGCAACCCGTGATCGTCGAGAATGTCGCCGGCGCCGGCGGCATGAATGGCGCCAGCCGCGTCGCCAAGGCCGATCCCGACGGCTACACCTTCCTGCAAGGCACCGTCGGCACCCAGGCGCAGAACCAGGCGCTGTACAAAAAGCCGGCTTACAACGCGACCACCGACTTCGCGCCGGTGACGCTGGTGATCGAGGCACCGCTGGTGCTAGTGGCCCGCAAGGACCTGCCGGTCAAGGACATGACGGAATTCGTCGCCTACGCCAAGGCCAACAAGGACAAGATGCAATTCGCCTCGGCCGGTACAGGATCGGCCATTCATCTCGGCTGCGCGCTGATGAACATGGTCACCGGGATCGACATCGTCCATGTCCCCTACAGGGGCGCTAACCCCGCGATGCAGGACCTGATGAGCGGCCGCGTCGATTACCTGTGCGACATCATCACCACCGCCAAGGCGCAGATCGAAGCGGATACGATCAAGCCGATCGCGATCCTGTCGAAGGAGCGCTCTCCGGCGCTGCCAAACGTGCCCACTGCCATGGAACAGGGTTTTAACGTCGATGCCTACACCTGGAACGCGTTCTTTCTGCCGAAGGGCACGCCAGAGCCCATTGTCAGGAAGCTCCGCGATGCCACTGTGGAAGCGATGAAGACGCCGGCCGTGCGCGAGAAGCTGGAAGCCGCCGGCCTGAAGATCGCGACGGACGACCAAACCGCGCCGGACTATCTCGGCAAGTTCGTGCAGAGCGAAACCGCGAAATGGGCGGCCACCATCAAGGCCGGTGGCATCAGTATCGACTGACGCTCCGAGCCCTGTATTTGCTGCCATTTGATGCCGCCGCTCATTGAAAACAGTGATACAATTTGCAATTGAACTACAACGGTAATGCATATGCGCTATGTGAAATGATTATCGCCTCCCGCAAAGGGCTTTTAACCAAAAGCGGCGAAGATCGCAGTCACAGATCGCCCCGCCGATCCCGGCTGGGGATTGCCCAGGGACTGCCAGTATGCTCGCCCGCTATTCCATCCGCGCCAAGATCACGATCGTCGTGTGCTTCCTGCTGATCGCAATGTCCGCGATGGGCGGGCTGGCCATGAAGCAGATGAGCGACATCAACGCTTCGACCGTCGAGATCGCCAACAGCTGGCTGCCGAGCGTGCGCGTACTCGGCGAAATTCGGGCGGCCACCATCACCTACCGGGCAATCGCCCGCTCTCATTTGCTGGCGACCACGGCGCCCGGCAAGGACGCGCAAGAAGTCCTTCTGAAGAAGTGGATCGACAACGTCGAGAACGCGCACAAGCGCTATGAACCGATGATCAATTCGGACGAGGAACGCGCCTTCTACAACGAATCCAAGGCCGCCTGGAACGAGTATCTGGACGGGGTGAAGCAGGTGCTGATCCTGTCGCGCAAGAATGAGGACAACGAGGCGCGCGCCCTGCACGCCAAGGCATCGCTCGCCGGCGTCAAATCCGACGAGATCCTTCAGAAGGACATCGATCTCAACAACAAGGGCGCCGACAGGGCTGCCGCCAATGCGGCGGAAAGCTACGCCGCGGCCATGAAGATGGTGCTGATGTCGCTCGTGCTGGCCATGATCGTCGGCATCGGTGCCGCAGTCTTGCTGGTGCGCGACGTCTCCACCGGCATCAAGTCGATCGTGACGCCGATGCAGGCGCTGGGCGCCGGCGACCTCACCGCGATGGTGCCGCATCAGGGAGAGCGAACGGAAATCGGCGACATGGCAAACAGCCTGCAGGTTTTCAAGGAAGCGCTGATCGCCAAGAAGGCTGCCGACGAAGCCGCCGCGATCGATGCCGAAGAGAAGATTCGGCGCGGCGAACGCGTCAACGCCATCACCCGCGATTTCGAAGCGCTGATCGGCGATATCGTCGCAACGGTTTCTTCGGCCTCCGCCGAGCTCGAAGCCTCCGCCGGCACCCTGACAAGCGCCGCCGAACGTTCGCAGAAGCTCACCACCGTGGTGGCCTCGGCTTCCGCGGAAGCTTCCACCAACGTCCAGTCGGTGGCATCGGCCACCGAAGAGATGGCGTCCTCGGTCAACGAGATCAGCCGCCAGGTGCAAGAATCCGCTGATATCGCCAGTCAGGCGGTCGACGAGGCACGCAAGACCAACAGCCGCGTCGGCGAGTTGGTGAAAGCCGCGGCGCGGATCGGCGACGTCGTCGAACTGATCAACACCATTGCCGGTCAAACCAACCTGCTGGCGCTGAACGCCACCATCGAAGCGGCGCGTGCGGGCGATGCCGGCCGCGGGTTTGCCGTCGTCGCTTCCGAAGTGAAGGCGCTGGCCGAGCAGACGGCAAAAGCCACCGGCGAGATCAGTCAGCAGATCTCCAGCATCCAGGCGGCAACCCAGGAATCGGTCGGTGCCATCAAGGACATCGGCGACACCATCGGCCGGATGTCGGAGATTTCCTCGAGCATTGCCTCGGCGGTGGAACAGCAGGGCGCGGCGACCAAGGAAATCTCGCGTAATGTGCAGCGGGCGGCAGACGGTACCATGCAGGTATCGTCAAACATCACCGACGTGCAGCGCGGCGCTTCCGAGACCGGATCTGCGTCTACCCAGGTGCTGTCGGCCGCGCAGTCCCTGTCCTCTGAAAGCAACCGGCTGAAGATCGAAGTGAGCAACTTCTTGAGTTCGGTGCGAGCAGCATAGCACCCGCAGCCAGCAGCTCATCCAATGGGGGGCCGCTGCGTATGCCAGTCCGTCGCCGACTGGAAGGCATGCGCGGCGCGGGCAAGCACCTCCTCGGAAAGATGAGGACCGACCAGTTGCATGCTCAGCGGCATCCGATCTGAAGCCATCCCCACCGGCAGCGTAATGGTGGGGCTGCCGCTGAAGTCGAAGACGGCTGTGAACCGCAAGATACTCAACAGCACGCTTGGATCGGCGCCATACTCACCCATCTTTGCCAGCGTCGGAATCGGCATGGGCATTGTGGGGATGAGCAACAGGTCGACGTCTTCGAACAATGCCGCCAGGCTGCCCGAGAACTTCAGCCGCTCGTGATGAATGGCCGCGATCTCGACGCCGCTCACCGACCTGCCTTGCTCGATCAACTGCGCAAGGTCGGGACCGTACTCCGACTTGCGCGATGGATACGTCTCCAGGTGAGCTTCCGCTGTCTCCACCGAGCACATCGGAATCCATTGGCTGACGAGTTTCTCATAGGAAGGGAATTTGACCTGACGGATTTCGGCGCCGAGATCAGCGAGCGTGCGCTCCGCTTCCAGCAGGGCTGCCACGACTTGCGCGTCGACGCCTTCCTGCGTGTATTTGCGATCCACGCCGATCCTGAGCCCGCGTACGCCATCGCCAATCCGGGCCAGGTAATTCGGAACCGGAGCCTGTAGAGCCGTCGGATCGTTTGCATCCGCACCCGCGATGACGCCCAGCATCGCCGCGGCATCCGCAGCACTTCGGCACATCGGTCCGACATGATCGAGCGAATCCGCCAACGGGAAAACACCGTACCGGCTGACGCGGCCCCATGTCGGTTTGATTCCGGTCAGCCCGCAGGTCGCGGATGGAAATCTGATCGAACCGCCGGTGTCGCTGCCGATCGATCCATAGCAGAGCCCGGCCGAGGTCGCGACGCCGGATCCGCTCGACGAGGAGCCAACCCAGTAATTCGCGTTCCAGGGATTGAGCGGGGCCTGATCATCAGGATGATGGCTCGTATAAGCCCCCTCCGTCATCTTGAGCTTTCCGAGCGTCACCGCACCGGCGCGCTCCAGCCGATCGACAACGGTCGCATTGAACGACGGTACGAACTTCGCATGGATCGTTGTGCCCCCCGCGGTCGGCGCAAATGTCGTGTAGCAGAGATCCTTGAGCCCGATCGGCACACCGTGAAGCGGCCCGCGCCAGATGCCCTTGGCGATTTCGCCGTCAAGCTTCTTTGCCTGCGCCATGGCTCGCTCCGCCAGGACAACGGCATATCCGTGAAACTTTTCATCGAGCCTGTCGATACGGCTCAGGATGGCCTGAGTGACCTCCGAGGGCCGTACCTCCCCGCGGCGATACAGTTCGGAGAGTTCGGACATAGATTTGTAGTGCAGTTCATCTGCAGACATCTTGGCACCCAGCTTTCATCGCATCCACGCAGCCGACGACAAACGCCACGCCTAGAACTGGACGCCGCGCGTCAGGGCGCCGTCAACGACAAGGTTCGTGCCCGTGATAAAACTGGCGGCCCGGCTCGCAAGAAACACCGCGCCATTCGCCATCTCCTGCGGCGTGCCCATGCGGCCGGTCGGGTTCAGCGCCAGCGCGGTGTTGTACAATTCGGGATTGTTGTCCTTGATCATGTTCCAGACACCACCCTCGAAATAGGTGTTGCCCGGAGACACGGAATTGGCCCGTATGCCCTTGCTGGCCAGTTGGTACGCCAGACCTTGCGTGTAGTGGATTATCGCGGCCTTGAACGTGCCATAGGGGCCGCTCGCAAAATCGACCTCGCGTCCCGAAACGCTGGAGATCGTCACAATCGCAGCAGCCTTGCTCTTCTCCAGATATGGCATTGCGGCATTCACCAGCCGCACCGTCCCCATCATGTCGGTGGAGAATTCCTTCTCCCAGCTCTCCTCGTCCTGCCCGATCGACAGCGCGCTGACATTGGCGACGACGACGTCGATGCCGCCGAGCTTTGATGCCATATCGCCGACCCAGCCCTTCAGCGCCGCACCGTTCGAAACGTCGACCACGCCACCGTAGGCCGTAACGCCCTTGGCCTTGAGCGCGGTGACGGCGCTATCCACGTCTGCCTGATTGCGCGAGCAAATCCCGACATTGGCGCCTTCGGCCGCGAACGTCTCGGCGATCGCCCTACCAATTCCCTTGGTGCTTCCCGTGACGAGAACCCTGGCTCCCTTGAGTCCCAAATCCATGTTCGATTCCCTCCCTTGTGATCCGGTCTCGATCGACCGGCGCTGTGTCCTCGTTAGGCGCCAAACGCGGTCCGCGTCACAACAGCAGTTGCGCGCGGACATTTTCCGCGGTGACGTCCTCTCCGGTCAGCGACCGGGTGATCTTGCCTTTTTCCATGATGTAGCATCGCTGGGCGATCGCCATGATCGTATCGAGATTCTGTTCGACGAAGATGATCGTCGTCCCGAGTTCAGTGCGGAACGACTTCAGCGCCTCGCAAATATGCTGCACGATCGACGGCTGCACGCCCTCCGACGGCTCGTCGAGAATCATCAAGGTCGGATTTCCGATCAGAGCGCGCCCAATCGCCAGTTGCTGTTGTTCGCCCCCCGACATGGTGCCCGCGATTTGTCGCCGGCGCTCCTTCAAGCGTGGAAAATATTCGTAGACCAGTTCCGGCAGCTTCTTGCCCCTCGGTCCACCGATCAACTCACCAACCTGCAGGTTCTCCTCGACGCTCATCTGCGGGAACACATCCCGTCCCTGCGGGATGTAGCCGAAGCCGGCGCGCGCCCGGGCGTCGGCCTGCAGCAGCGTCACATCCTGATCCATGAAAGTGATTGTGCCCCGCCAGGTATCGAGGAGGCCGATCAGGCATCGCATCAGCGTCGACTTGCCGACGCCATTGCGGCCGATCACGCCGACGATCTCGCCGCGCGAGATCGTCATGCTGACGCCCTGCAGGATGGGCGTAGCCCCATAGCCCGCCCAGAGCTCCGATACTCCGAGAACCTGATCAGTGGGCATGGGTCTTACCAAGGTAAATTTCAGCCACCTTCTCGTCCTGAATGATCGCCTCCAGATTTCCCCGCGCGAAGATCTTTCCGAGATGCAGCACCGTTACGCGCTGGGCGATCTGGCGCACAAACGCCATGTCGTGTTCGACAACGAGAACCGTCATGCCCTCGGCATTGAACGACTTGATGAGTTCACCTGTCCTGAACGTTTCTTCCGGCGACATGCCAGCCGTTGGCTCGTCAAGAAGCAGAAGCTGCGGCTGCAATGCCAGCGCCATTCCGATCTCGAGCCACTGCTGTTGCCCGTGCGAAAGGGCTCCGGCAAGCTTGCCGCTGTCCGGCGCCAGATTGAGAAGCGTCATCAGCCGGTCTTCCTCGGCCTCGCGCTGGGCGCCCGAAAATCGCGCCTGAAGCGCGATCTGAATGTTCTGCCGGACCGGCAGCTCCTTGAAGACGCTCGGCGCCTGCATCTTGATGCTCATGCCGCGTTGTACCCGCGCAAAGGGGCGCTCTTCGGTGATATCGATGGAGTCGAACAGGATCGTGCCTTTGGTCGGCGGATAAAGCCCGACAATCAGCTTGAACAGGGTGCTCTTCCCTGCCCCATTGGGGCCGATCAGACAGTGAATCTCCCCGGCGTTGACGGTCAGGTCGACGTCGGAGACCGCCGTCAACCCACCGAAGCGCTTGGTCACGCCCTTCACATCGACAAGCGACATGGTCAGGTCTCGTCCGGTTGCAGGCGGCTTGTGTCCGCCAAAGCGGGGCTGGCGCCGCGCCGCCGGCGCGCGCTCCATCGATCCGCAACGAGCTTGCCGATACCCAGCACAAAGCCTTGCGGCGCCAGCATCACGGTGGCGAGCAGAAGAGCGCCCATCAGCACCAGCGCGGCCTGCTGGCTATAGACGGTAATGGTCTGGAAGCCGAACAGGAGAAGGAACGAGCCGACCAGCGTAGCCGTCAGATCGCTTCGGCCGGAGAAGGCGACCCACACGATCGGCATGGCCGCCGCCGGCAACCCGATGCTGGACGGGGTGATGAACTGACCCCACGACGTGTAAAGCGCGCCGCTGAGGCCCGCGAGCCCGCTGCCGATGACGAAGGTGAGCAATTGATACTTGCGG
>Ga0307500_10000073_pt1 | contig 31594 bp, 25 predicted proteins | sample 14_S_MG_FD_201362 | JGI IMG/M metagenome (GOLD analysis project Ga0307500, IMG submission 201362) | Soil microbial communities from Populus trichocarpa stands in riparian zone in the Pacific Northwest, United States - 14_S | ecosystem: Environmental > Terrestrial > Soil > Riparian zone > Trees... | reverse complement strand
TAGAGGTTCCACCAGCCGGATCGGTCGGACAGGAAGTACAGGTGCCCGTCGGGTGCCCAGGTCGGTTGCAGCACCGACTCGCCGGGACCGCCGGCGATCAGCGTCGGCGTGCCGAGTTCGAAGCCGGTGCCACTGGATGCCAGGTCGGCGGTCCACAGCCAGGTGCCGTCCCAGGGCAGGAGCGGGTCGGACCAGGTTAACCACGCCAGCCGCCGCCCGTCCGGATCGGGACGGGGGTGAGCATGAAAGTCCCACCCGCCGGTCAGCCGTCGCGGCTGCTGGCCAGGCATATCGGCGTCAACGACGACGATGTCCGACCAGCCCTCGCCGCCGCTGTCGTGTTCTCGAACGCACAGCAGCCGGTCGCCAGCGCCTGGGGCCGGCCACAGATCTGCGTACGAGACCGGCGGGTCGCCGGCTGCCGGCGGGGTGACCGGCGCCGGCGGCTCGCCGCCGGCCGAGCGCCAGATCCGGCCGTCTGCATGGCAGAACCACACCGCGCCACCCGCGACCGCGTAGCTCCCGCCGCCATAGCCATAGAGGGCCGAGCCGACATCCGCCCATCCCGGGACGGCGTCGCGTCGGCCACCGCTCAGCGTCCACTCGACCAGCACCGACCGTCCGTTCTCATTGGGTCGGCCCTCCAGCCACAGCAGCCGGCCGTCGGCGAACCGCAGCTCGTCGAACGTGGTGCTCGCCGCGGCCGCCCGTTCGGCTGGGACCGGCGCCGGCGACCGGTCAGGGGTCACCCGGCGTGCGCCAGTGCCTGCTCGCGCAGCGACCCGGCCGCCACCGGATGCCCGGCTGCGGCCAAGGTGTCGGCGAAGGTCGCCACTCGGCGCAGCCCGGCCACGGAGTTCCAGCCGGCGAAGGTCTCGACTGCCGTGCCGGCCAACCGGGCCGCCTCGTCCGCCTCGCCGACCCGCAGGCGGGCGTGGGCTAGGTCCAGCCGGGCTTCCGCGCGCCGCCGCGCACAGGTCTGCGGCAGCGCCGCGAGCGCGTCACCCAGCGCCGCGGCGGCCTCGACTGGCCGGTCCAGCCGCAGCAGGCACGCGCCGGTGTAGGCGGCCAGCCGGCCGTGGTCGAACTCGAACATCCACTCCGGACACTCCCCGCCGCGGTTCAGAGCCCGCTCCGACCTGGCCAACGCCGCCAGGGCCTCCGGACCCCGCCCGGCACCAGCCAGAACCCGCGCGTGCAGGGCAGCCAACCACGCCAGCACCACCGGCGCCGCCGACCGACCCGCCTGCCGCTCGGCGATCTCGGCCTCGCCCGCACCACGCAGGTGCTCACCTCGCTCGGCCAGCGCCAACGCCCAGAACCCGCGGACGTAGCCAGCCAGCGCCCGATCGTCGGACACCTCCGCGGCGGCCTGGGCGGTCCGGTACAGCCGCAGCATCCGCACGCCATCGCCCAGATCACCGCACAGCCAGGCGGCGAAGCCGGCGGTCTCCAGCACCGCCGACCCCAAACTGCGCCGGGTCTGATCGCCGGCCCGCGCGAGCAGGCCATCCACCAGCTGCAGATGCCCCCACACGGCCGGGAGCAGTACTGCCGAGGGCAGCCGGTGGTACAGCGACCGGTACCGGCGGGTCAGCGGATCAACGTCCTCCTCCACCAGCCGCAGCGTCGGCCGCGGACCACCAGATACCACCGGATCCATAGCCGCCTGCGCCGGGCCTTCGACCGCGAGCGGCCGCCCGGCCGGCTCCACGCCTGCTTCCGGAGAAGGCTTGTCGTGCCCTTTCTGCCAAGCGGCCACCCGTGCCTCGCGAGCCGCTCGAGCCTCGGCCAGCGCTGCCTGCCTGCGCTGCTCGCGCGCCTGCGTCAACTGCGCGTACGCCCGCAGTAGTCGGCCGTCAGCCCGCAGCACCGCGTCGGCACCGACCCAGAAGTGCTCGGACGGCACCCGCTGCCGCCGCTCCGCCGTGCCCACGGTGGACCGCCGATACCCGATCCGCTTTGCCAACCCGTCCTGCGTCAGGCCCGCCTGATCGCGGAGCGCGGCGAGCAGGTCAGCCAGCGTCTGCTCCAGCGGAACAAGATCCTCAACGGTCATCGGCAACGACCTTCCCAACCTTGCGTCCCCATCGGCGCCGAGCCTAAACCCGCTCTCAGCCCGACCGGGGACCTGCTTAGCTGGGCTCGCATGGCGGGCAAGGCCGGGCCGCGCTGAGCTAGCCCCAGCCATTCGTGATCTTGGTTGGCTGGTCGGCGTGTGGATGGCGAAAGTGCCTGCTCTGTAGGGGATCCTTGGCTTGTCGAAGGCCCGAGGTTCCCGTACGGAGAGGCACTTTCGGAGTGCAGAGTACCGCTCGTCCGAGGCTGGTCGTGTCCGCTGATGGGCGGGGTGTCGTCTCGCACGCTGGGTCACGGCTGTTGGCGGATCTGGCTGAGCGCACGGGGTAGACGAGCCGGCTCGGGGAGGCGCTGGTTGGGCTGGCCCGGCCGCGGGCGATCCACGACCGGGGCCGGGTGCTGGCCGATCTGGCTGTCGCGGTCGCCGATGGAGCGGAGTGCATCTCCGACATTGCCGTGCTGGCCGACCAGTCCGCGCTGTTCGGGCCGGTGGCTTCGGATTCCACGGTATGGCGGCTGTTGGACCAACTCGGACAGGCAGAGCTCGGGCGAGTAGCGGCCGCGCGGGCGGCGGCTCGCGATCTGGTCTGGGCGCAGCGGGCCGAGACCTGCGGCGCCGCGGTCGGGTCGGCCTGGGCCGGCGGGCGTGAGTTGGCCGGGCTGGTCATCGATATCGACGCCTCGATCGTGATCTGCCACAGCGAGAAGGAGCAGGCGGCGCCGACGTTCAAGGGCACGTTCGGGTATCACCCGATTCTGGCGTTCTGCGACAACTCCGGGGAGTTGCTGGCTGGGCTGCTGCGCCCGGGCAACGCCGGCGCGAACACCGCCACCGACCACATCACCGTGCTGGACCAGGCGCTGACGCAGGTCCCTGACGCGGTGCTGCACGGCGGTCGGGTGCTGGTGCGGGCCGACGGCGCAGGCTGCACCAAGGCGTTCCTGGCCCACATCCGGGACCTACGGGAACGACACGTCACGGCCGAGTTCTCCGTCGGCTGGCCGATCGGCGGGCGTGAACGCCTGGCCATCGACGCCCTGCCCGCCATCGCCTGGACCGCCGCGATCGACGCCGCCGGTGAACCACGCGAAGGCGCTGACGTGGCCGAGCTGACCACCCTGCCATCAGACACCCTCGCCGACTACCCAACCGGAACCAGGATCATCGTCCGCCGCGAACGGCCCCACCCCGGCGCCCAGTTGTCGCTGTTCGAGGGACGCGACGGCTGGCGCTACCAGTGCCTGGCCACCGACACCCCGGTAGGACAACTGGCGTTCCTGGACGCCCGCCACCGCGCCCACGCCCGCGTCGAGGACCGTATCCGCTGCGGCAAAGACACCGGCCTGGGCCGCTTCCCGTCCCGCCAGTTCGCCATCAACACCGCCTGGCTCACCGTCGTCATGCTCGCCATCGACCTGCTGACCTGGGCCCAGACCCTGCTCCTTGCAGATCAACCAGCACTGGCCCGCGCCGAACCGAAAACCCTGCGCTACCGGTTCCTGCACGTCGCCGCCCGCCTCGTCCACGGCGGCCGACAACACCGACTACGCATCGACCGGCACTGGCCCTGGGCCACCGCCCTGGCCACCGCGTTCCACCGCTGCGCGGCCCTGCCCCAACCCGCCGGCTGAATCCGCCATCACGACCAGACAACCAGGACCGGAAACCCGGCGAACCGGCCGGGTGAACCCACACACCCACCCCAACCCCAACGACACAACCAAGATCAACACGACCAACGTCGATCACCATGAATAGCCGGGGCTAGTACCGAGCTAGTATTGCAACGACAGTTGATCATGTGGTGCATGATCGTTGGTGCGGCTGCCCAGTAGACGCCGCCGCTGCGGCGCCGGCAGTCACGCAGGACCCAGTCCGACACGAACCGACCATGATCACGATCAAGGTCGCCAGACCTACGACACACACCTTAGCCGCTCCACGTGGAGAAGGGCTGACGGTCAGCCCGACCGGACTCTTCGGAGAACCGAGTCGATGATGGCGAAGTCGTGCGGATCGAGTCCAGCAAGGACGCTGTCATCAGTTTCGCCGTTGAGAATCCGGCGCAGACGGACGAGGAGCGTGCCGAAGTCCATGTCCACGGCCACGGTTTCGAGGGCCGTGTCGAACTGTGGCATGGCGCGTCCGGTCCGCACCGCATCGACGATGACCTGGGCAGTCTGCTCGAAGAATTCGTCGATCTGGTGTCCGGTTGTCTTTGCCTCGGTGATGAGCTGCCCCAGGATTGTTTCCATGGAGGCTGGGTCCGGTGACAGGCGTTTGACAAGTCCGCCGAAGGCAACTCCGGGTACTCGGTCAACGGTTTCTGCGACATCGTCGACCGATCGGGGGACGGAGGCGCGGCGTCCGAGGCGAAGGCGTTGCCGGAGTCCGTTCTGTGCCGTATGCAGGTGGAAAATGTCACCTGTTGCCGATGCAAGGATGCCTGAGGCGAAATAATGGGCCGCGACCGCGGTCGAATCGCCTCCGGTAAGGCCGAGCATCTTTCCATAGTTCATGTGTGCGCCGCACAGCTGCTCCGGCGCGGGGCGAAGGTAGAGAAGGCGGAGGGCGGACTCCTGATGGTCGCGGGCGTGCGCCGGCCGTCCGCGGTGGAACTCCAGGTCGGAGAGCGTGCCGAAGACGAGACCGAGCATAGTGGTGTCTCGTGCCCGCTCGAATATCTGTCGGCACTCGCGGAGGATCTCCTCGGCCAGTGTGAAATCTTGGCGGCGAGTGAGCGGGGCGCATCGATCAAGAAGCACGCAAGCGCGGTCGAAATCGCTTGCTTGGCGCTTTATCATGCTCGTGGTCCGCAACTTGTTCAGCCAGAGCGCGGTCTCCCACTCTTGGGCGGCCAAGGCTGCCTTCTCGACGATGAACAAGGTGGTTTCGCGGATGTTCCAGATATCCACTGGGTCGCCGGCGTCGGGACTGTCCGGCAGGGACTGCATATGTGAGACGAGAGTGGTTCCGCGGATCAGAGTGCCCCGAACGTCGCCCTCGGAGTAGGCCAGTTTGAGAGCCGTTCCGGCTTGGTACACCTGGGACCAGCGTCCCGGAACTTCGTTTCCCGTTCCGTCGGCGGTCAGCGTTCTTGCCTCATTTGTCTTGCCGAGTCGCAGGAGCGCCTCGGTAAGTGATTCGTCAAGTAGCGCGGCGGCGTCGAGATGGCCCAGCTTGAGCGCGGCCTTCTTCGCTTTGCGGAGTAGCTGGGCCGCCTTTTCCGGGTTGAGGTGTGCAAGCATGTTGCAGTAGATGGTCGTGCATGTGAACCCGTCTTTCGAGTCGTCGGGCGGGAGATGCCCGAGGTGGGAAAGCGCCAGCCTGATCGTGCGTTCGGAATTGTCCCGCGAGACGGCGAGGTGCATCGCGATGGCGAGGGCGTGCCAGCGGCCGGTACGAACCAGGTACGGCGCAGCGTGCAGGCTGGCGAAGCTGACCGCGTCACTGGGCGCTCCGCCGTTCTCCTCCGCATCCCGCAGGACCATGGCATTGCTCGTCCAGAAGGCATCGAGCGTTGCGTCGGTTGCCGGGCCGATGTTCTGCTCGGACAGAGATCTGATGCATTCCGCGATGGCAGGATGCATGACGTAGTGCCAATTCGCGCGAAACACCTCGGACTGGTACACGGACCGCGATGCGAGGCCGTACCTGAGCAGGGGAGACATGGCATCGTCGAACGGAGGTGGGTCGCCGCTCGCTAGCTCCGCCCAGAGGAACGGCCAGATGAACTCGGCCACCGCGTCAAGCCGGTCGGCCGGCTCGGTCCAAGCCAGGATTGCCGCGAGCAGGCGTGCGGAGGTTGGAATCACCGCAAAGATCGAACGGGTCCAAGCCAGCAGTTCCCTGGCGACTGGGTCGTCGACGCCGGGAAGTTCGGTAAGAAGCGAGGCGACGCGGCCGGGATCCTCCGCAGCCGACTCCAGGAGCTCGATGACCTGAGGGTGGCCGCCCGCGTGATGCAGAGCTTTCGTGACCAGCGCCCTGTCAGCCCCTGCCGCCCCGGTGTGCTCCCGATCGACGCCCAGCAGCGACCGAAGTCGTGGAAGCTCCCGGGCCATCGCCAGCGACTCCGCCTCCGACAGGGCCGGCACAGCGATGGACTCGAACTCTCCGGCCACGGACGGCGGCATGCGACCTGTCAGCGCAACCTTGCCGACGCCGGGACGGTCGAGCAGTTTCGACCATACCGTGCTCCATCGCGGATCAAGCCAACCGCTGGACTGATCGAGCAACTGCTCGACTCCGTCAAGCACGATGAGCGCCGGGGCTGAACCCAGAACGTCCGCGGCATGGTCAAGGACAGGTTCCAGGTCGTCGGCGGTCGCCACCCGCCCGGACAACTCCGAACCCAGCGCCGGAAACACGCGCTCCAACTCGAGCGCGAAGGCGAGCAGTCCCTCGTCCGGTGTGGTCGACCACCAGACCACGGTGTCGAAGTCTTCGGCCCGCTGGTGCACTGCCTCGAGCAAGCAGGTCGTCTTCCCGATCCCGGCCATGCCGTGAATCACCACAACACCTGGGGCGTCCCGGGGTGCGAGCGCCGACACCACGCGCGCCACGATATCGGTGCGTCCGACGAACCACGGTGTCTGGCGGGGCAGGGGCGGCTCGGCACGGCGGGCGGGTGTCGCGGATGCCGCATCTTTCGGCGCCGCGAGGTCGAGAAGGTCGGCGGAACCGAATATCAGCGGCGACGCGACGGACAACGGGGTCCGGCTCGCGGTCAGCCGCCCCTCGGAGGCCCGCACAGAGGCCAGCGTCAGGGCGCGGTCGGCCCGAGAACCTCCGGACAGCAGCTGGCGGTAGAACTCAGCGCTGAAGTCCACCAGAAATTCGTCGGCGACCGAGTACCGCATGCCGACGGCGACGACCCCCAGTCGGCTGCAAAGCGTCTCCGCGAGCCCCGATGAGCTGCCGCCCCGTGCGGATCCGCAGGAAGACAGTGTGACGAGGCGGAGGCGAGAGGACGCGAGACCCAGGATGTCGGCGAGCTCGGCATCGGAAACCGCGTCGGCCGAGCCGCCACGACGCTCGAGCAGAAATCCCTTCCCCGAGCCGTGACCACTCATGTGGATGATGTCCCAGCCGGCCGGATCGGCGACGGCTTCACGGATTCGATGTTGGTCGACGCCGTACTGGATGTACCTGAAGTGAATGCTCAGGTTCTGCTCGATCCGTAGGTCCTCCATGAGTTGCGTGATCTTGATGCGTTCCCGCCGGAGCGCGAGCGTGTCGCGGGTAATCGGCGAGCTGAAGATCGCGAGGAGCCGTAACTCGGGCACGGAGCCGGATGGACGCGGCGGGCGCGCCCCCTCGGGCTGGTACTGCAGGGAGATGCGTCGGTCCGGAAGCCGAGTCGGGCCGATGCGGGCCAACTCCAGGGGGTACGACACGAGGAAGCCTGCCGCTGCCGGAAACTGCACGCTGACGGAGACGGAGTGAGTTTCGGTGATGGTGTGCAGGACCTGGGTGATTGGGTTCCCCAGAACATTCTCGCTGACCCACGCTCCGAGGCGATCCAGCCACGCGGCCTGTTGCGAGAGGCGCCGGTCGGGGGAGATGTGCAGCCGGAAGAAATCTTCCAGACTGCTGAGCGCCTCGAACTCGACCGTACGGGTGTCGAGCTCGACCGACTGGGTCGCCAGAACAACGCCTTCTTCGTCGGCAAGATTCCAGCGCCACGACGAAGCATCGACAACTTCGGAGGCGAGAAGGAACAGGGTGCGGCATCCGGAGTTAAGCACTATTCGCCGCGTTCCACGATGTCGCTGATCCACCAATCCGGCTCGAGGGGTATCAGTGGATAAGCCTCGCTGTCCACGTGGGCGGCGGCATGGGTGCCTTTCGGCACGACCGGCTTGCTCTCCTGGTCGCCGTTCGGGGTGGGCTGTTCGGTGGTCATTTTCCGCTGCCCCCCACGATCGTATCTACTCCTACCGCTACCACCGCGAGCAAAATCGAAACCACGACGAGTCGCACGGTCCAGCGAAGCCGTCGAACCTTCCCTTCGAGAATGGCTTGCGTTTGATCGTACCCGCCGACGCGAGTGTCGAGAACCGCCCGTTTGGTGATGTCAGCGGGTGCACCCCCATATCTCAGCCGGAGGCGCCTTGGGTTGATGACGTCCACCGATCTCGGCGTCACCACAGATGCGGCCAGCACCGCGGCTGCCGCGGCGGCCGCCGCGGCCGGAAGTGCCCAGACCGATTTACTGTTCAATGCCAATCCGGTGATGACCCCCGAGAACCCGAGCAACGTGTTGGCACGGCTGTCGACGCTGTCGAACCGCTTTTCCTGAGCGCTGCGCTCGATCTCCAGTTCCGCGCGGACGACCTCGGCGGAGGACAGGCCCTGCTCCTCGAGACTCATGGCCGGAAGTGTATTTGACGACAGCCGGTGCTGGTCCGAGCGACTTCCGGCAATCTACCCGCTGACGATCGCCGTGATGCTGCCGACGAACGTGTCGATCACGACCAGCATCGTGCCATGACTGCCGCCGTCTGCGCTCAAGCCAGGCGGGACACTCACCGTCGAGGGGGTCGCCGGCCTAGCGTCGGACGGCGTCGGGCAGCTCGGCGATCGAGCCGCCGGCCGGTTCCACCAGGATTCGCTCGACCAGATGCCGCAGTGCGGGCGTGAACCAGGGCACGGCATCGGTCGGCGGCTTGGTGGCGGCCAGGTCCGGGGTGGTATTGGCCAGACGGGCGATGAGTAGTACGACGCGGGACAGGTCGCGCTGTGCGGGAGTCAGACCCTTCGGGGTCTCCCACAGCGGCTGGTGGATGCGTTTGCAAGCGACCGTCGACGAGACCACGCCATCCGTGTCGATGAGCAAGGCGCGGACGGAGTCGCCCTCCAAGGCCGTACGTAGAGTTTCTTCCAAGCCGCGTCGCCGTGGGCCAGGCCGATCGCATGCAGCAGGTCGTGCGCTGTCGCTATGTCGCGGCCATCTCGGCCGCTGCTGGACCGTGGTTACCTGGCAGCCGTTGTAGTCGGGCTCGTCGTCCCACAGGTAGTCGCCGGTCTGCAGGTCGCCGCCGACCAGCAGGAACGGCACCCCAATGCGCTCGTAGAGAACCCCCGCCGCCACGTTGCCGACGGCGACGTGGCGACCGGCCACAGCAAACCCGCGCGGCGAGCTCTCGGCGGTCCGGCGGCAGCGGGGTGATGCGGGAGAGCAGATCACGGTACGGGTCAGCTGGCCGTCGAACTTCTCGTGTATAACGAGCGGCCGCCCCGTCCAACGTGCCCGCCTGAATGTGCTCGTGCCATCCGAGCGTGCCATGCTCGCGGATCCGGCCGGACGGCAGGACGTCGATCAGGGCGCCGGGGTCGGCGATATCGGCCAGTTCGCGGGCGCCGGCCGACAGCACCCGTGCGGCTCGGGGCAGCCGGGCCAGGTCGATCGCCCGCCGGAACAGCGGCGACAGCGCGATGGCGAACGCGCTGAACGCGGTCGGCACGTTCACCAGCCTGAACGCCACGGCGGGGAACGCCGTCGCCCACGACGGCTAGACGACATCGCGGTGCCGCCAGTGGCCGGCCGGGATCGTATGGCCTTACACCGGATGTTGCGTAGACGTAACACGCGATCTGCAACACCGACCGTCCTGCTGCCGGCCGAGCAACCGGCATAGTGAGCCGCCGAAGCGCCACGGCTGCGCTTGGCGGCCACAACTGCAGACCGCTGCACCAGCCCATCCCTCGATCCGGTTGCAAGGTCTGGTCCGGTCTTCGCAACACCGGGCGTAACACCGTTGGCTTGCGGCCATGCGACCCGGGCACTGCGGCGACCGCGCCGCCGAAGAGGGCATCTCGGCCCGGCCGGCCGCGTCGCGGTCACGCGCCCGAAGGTCCCGCCTCGGCCGACTACCCGCGTTCGGGTCGCTGCTCGGACCGGCGTCCGGGGCCGCAGGACGGCACTGGCGGCCTCGGACGCCCTTCCACGTCTCGGCCGCTGCCAACGGGTGGGGTGCCGCGCAAGTCTTGAGGCGGGGGTGGTGAGCGTGTCCGAGTGCGTGTTGTCGAGCCGGGCGTTTCGTGCCTACGACGGCGATGGGACGTTTCTGGGCGACTTCGCCGCCTGGCTGCCGGCTCACGAGTGGGCGCATCAGCGGGCGGCCGAGCCGCTGACGCGGCTGCCGGTGGAGATCGAGGACCGTAGCCGGATCCAATTTGAACAGGTGTGGCCGGATCGCTGCCAGGTGCTGCTTCACCAGCAGCCGGTGGTAGCTCCCTCGTGCCCGCTGGTCGAGCCCAGCGCGACGAAGTCTCGATCTCGGCTTCTCGATGACACCGCCGCCGCGCCGCAGGGGCCGGGGAGGTGAGCGGGCTGCGGTTGCTCACTTCGGCGGAGCGGGCTGGTCTGCCGGCGCGGTTGCGGGAGGTGGTGGAGTACCGCAAGTCGGGGCTGAGCCTCAATCATGTGGCCGGGTGCCCGTTGGACTGCGCGTACTGCATCCGGCACGAGTACAACGGGTACGAGATGAAGATCCCGCGGCTGCTCGTGACCGATGAGCAGGCGGTGGCCGAGTTGGTCGGGCACCGGCTGTTCATCCCGCACATGACGCCGTTGCAGTTGTTCAATCGGGCGACAGATCCGTTGTTGCCGTCGGTCAAGCCGCACACCTTGGCTGTTGCCCGTCTACTGGATGCGCGGGGGTTGACCAATCATCTGCTGATCATCACCCGCTGGCGGATCGACCCGACGGACTGCGCCGCGCTGAACGCGCTGCGGCACCTGAAGGTCACCTTGCTGGTCACGCATTCGAACATCCGCGACGAGCGCATCGAACCCGTCGACTCGGCCGTCGCCCGGACGTCGCTGCGGACCGCCTACGGGCACGCCGGGCGGTATCGCGTAGTGCTGTACTGGCGGCCGATCCTGCCCGGCCTCAACGACACCCCGGCCGACCTGGCGACCGCAGTCGAACTGTCGGACAGCGCGCATGCCACGGTGTTCACCGGCCTGTTCTACCGGGAGCAGATCGCCGCCTACTACCGTGCGGCCGGCCTGCCCGAGCCCTACTCGGATGTGGCCCGGCGCAAGATCCTTCCCGCGGAATTGGAACGCCGCGTCCTGGACCACTTCGCGGCGCATGCGTCGAGCGTGGCGCTGTTCCGCAAGACCTCCTGCGCGGTCTCGTACGCTCACGGGTTGCCCGACTACAACGGTCACTACGGCATCGCCGAGCTGTGCGACATCTGCCCGGCCGCGCAGGTCGGTCGGTGCGCAGCCGCGTTCACCCGCCCCGCGCCGGCCGAGGCGGCCAGACTGGCCGCCCAGATGGGCGCGAGCGTCGCGCCGACGGTCGGCGAGCGGGCCGTCGTGACGGTCGGTCTGGATGACCAGCGGCGGTACTGGATGCAGCACCGGCTCGGCTACCAGGTCCACGACGCCGACCTGCCCCACCATCATCGGCGGCATGGCCGCGCCGACACTGGCTGGGCCGACAACGCGGAGGCATTGGCGTGACCAATCTGAACCGGCCCTGGGCGGACGTGGGCTGGGTGGTGGTCGACGTGGAGGGCAACGGCCAGCAGCCGCCGGACCTCGTCGAGGTCGCGTGCCTGCCGGTCGACTCCGGGCGGCCCGGGCCGGCGCGGGTGTGGCTGGTTCGCCCGCCCCGTCCGATCACCGGCCTGGTCACGCGCATCCACGGCATCGGCAACGCCGACGTCGCCGGCGGGCCGCCGGTCGCCGAGGTCGCCGAGAACATCAGGGCCGCCTTGACCGGCCGACTCCTGGTCGGCCACCAGGTGCACGTCGACCTAGCCGTCCTCACCCGGGAGCTGGGTCGGTGGCCGTCACCGGCCACTGTGGACACCCTGCGGTTGGCCAAGGCGGCCTGGCCCGGCCTCCCCTCCTACAGTCTTGACGCGCTGGTCGAGCGCGCCGGCATTGAGCCGCCGCAGGCGGCAGGCGCCCGTCGGCACCGGGCCGGGTACGACGCCGAGCTGACTGCGGCGCTGTTCCTCGCCCTCGCCGCCGAGGCCGACGAGGGCGAACTATCGGCGGCGCAGTTGGTCGCGTTGGCCGGTGGCCGGCCGACCAACGCCGGCGACACCCGCCTGTTCTGAACGGGTGGCCAGCATGAAGATCGCGGTGGCCGGGACGCACTCGACCGGCAAGACAACCTTCCTAACCCGGCTGAGGCACCTGCTGGAGACCGCCGGCTACCACGTCGCCTCCGTCGGCGACCAAGCCGCCGCCGCCCGCGACCACGGCTTCCCGATCCTGCGCGAGCAGACCGCCACCACCACCCTGTGGATCATGACGATGGGCATCGCCGCCGAACTGGTTGCCGCCCGCCGCGCCGACGTCGTGCTGGTCGACCGGCCGATCACCGACGCGCTGGCCTACCACACAGCCGCGTACGCCTGGCGCGGCGAACCGGTCGACCCCGCGGCGGCGGCGTTCTTGACCGACCTGGCCCGCCACCACACCCCCAGCTACCACCTGATCTACCGCGCCGTCGTGGACCCGGCGATGGGCATCACCGACGACGGCCACCGCGACACCGACCCCGACTACCGGCAGTTGGTTGACGACGCGATCACCGCAGTCCACACCCGCCTGGGCCTGACCACGGTGCCGCTACTGTCGGTCGACCACACCACCGCCGTCCGGCGCGCCCTCCAACTCGCCCGCCAGAGGCTCGGACCGCCGCCGCGCGCCACCATCCCAGCCGGTGCCTGACTTGGGTCGGCGGACCGTCCCCAGATTCCGGCGAGATGTCTGTCGCACTGGCCAGATGGTTGCGATTGCCTGCTGATCCGGACGCTTGTCCGCCCTACGCAACACACGGCGCAACACGTTTCACTGCCGGCATGGCACGCCATGACCTGGCATCCCAGCACCCTGCCGCACCGATACTGCCCCGCCCAGCAGGCGGACCGAACCGGTCGACCAACCGTCCAACCCCCGTCCCGGCCGCCGACGTCCGAGGTTCCGGGGCGGGTGGTCGGCCGGCTGAGGGATGGCTCGCTGTTGGCACTTCGGCGCAGGATCGGCGTGGGCTACTCGCGGATGAGCTGTTCTGGATCACGCACGGGGACATGAGCGGACAACGGCAACTGCATCCGAAGGCGACGGGGCTGGCCCTGGCCGCGGCGTTGCTGAGTGAACTCGTGCTCGCCCGGCGCCTGGACGTGGCGGAAGGGGTGGTGACCGTGCTGGACCCGACCGCTCCGGCCGACGTGCTGGACCATTCGACGCTGGACCAGATCCTGGCCGAGCCGCGGGTGCGGGACGTGCGGTCGTGGCTGGCGTTCCTCGCGCAGAAGGCGGAGGAGGCGGTCGGTCAACGGCTGGAGCGGGCCGGGCTGGCCGAGCGGCGGGCGGCCAGGTGGCCGCGGTCGGTGGTGCGGTGGCTGCCCCGCGACGGTCTGACCGCCGCGCGGCCGTCCACGCGGCTGTACATCGCGTTGAGCCGCAACGAGCAACTGACCGTCCACGACGCGACCTTGGCAGGTTTGGTCGCGGCCGTGGGGCTGACTCGGGCGGTGCTGTTCGACGCCGGCCCAGGCGCCGCGAGCGTGCAGCGACTGGCCGCGTGGGTGGGCGCGCTGCCGCTGCCCTTGCACGAGCTGGTCGACCACACCGGCGCCGCGATCGGCGCCGCGGTCTTGACCCACCGCGCCTGAATCCCCTTGTCCTGCCGGTCCTGTCGAGGTTGGAGCGCATCGATGTCCTACACCGCGTCCGAGCACCCGCCCGGCTCCCGCGTCGACGGCGCGGGGGCCGGGCCGAGCCCGGTGGAGCAGTCGTTGGCGCGGAGCCGGTTGGGGGTGCCGGCGGTGGTGTTCTTCGTGATGAGCGCGGCGGCGCCGTTGACCGTGATCGCCGGGGTGGTCACGACGGCGTATGCGGTGACCGGGGTGACGGGGATCCCGGTGGCGTTCGCCGTGGTCGCGGTGGTGCTGGCGTTGTTCTCGGTGGGGTATGTGGCGATGGCGCGGCGGATCTCCAACGCCGGCGCGTTCTACACCTATGTCACCCGCGGCCTGGGCCGTCCACCCGGGGTGGCGGCGGCGATGGTGGCGGTGTTGGCGTACAACGCGCCGCAGGTGGGTTTGTACGGCGGTCTCGGGGTGGCGGCGGCCGGGTTCTTCCAGGCCGAGGCCGGTTGGGACGCCCCGTGGTGGGTGTACGCGTTGGCCGCGTGGGCGCTGGTGGCGGTGTTGGGGTTGTTGCGGGTGGATCTGAACGGGGCGGTGCTGGCGGTGTTGCTGGTCGCCGAGATCACCGTGGTGCTGGTCTTCGACGCCGCGGATCTGGCGCATCCGGCCGGCGGGTCGGTCAGCCTGGATACGCTGTCCCCGGGCAATCTCGTGGCGCCGGGGTGGGGGGCGTTGCTGGTGTTGGCGATCACCGGTTCGTCGGGTTCGAGAACGCGGCGGTGTTCTCCGAGGAGACCAAGAACCCGCGCCGCACGGTGCCGCGGGCCACGTACCTGGCGGTCGGGCTGATCACCGTGCTGTACGCGGGGTCGTCGTGGGCGATGTCGGTCGCTATCGGCCCGGCCCGGATCGTCGAGCGGTCCCGTACGGAGGGTGTTGAGACGATCTTCACGCTGGCTGCCGGGCATCTCGGTGGCGGGATGGCGACGGCGGGGCGGGTGCTGTTCCTGACCAGCCTGCTGGCCGCCCTCCTCAGTTTTCACAACACGGTGGCCCGGTACCTGTTCGCCCTCGGCCGGGAACACGTCCTGCCCGCTGCCCTGGGCCGGACCGGCCGCCGCACCGCCGCGCCCGTGGTTGCCTCGACCGTCCAAAGTGGTCTCGGGCTGGTGGTGATCGTGCTGTATGCCTGGCAGGGGTGGGATCCGCTGGTCCGGCTGTTCTTCTGGGGCGGCGTGTGGGGCGGCTTCGGTGTCCTGCTGCTGCTCACCGCCACGTCGATCGCCGTGACGGCGTACTTCGCCCGCCATCCCGACCAGCGTGCGCCGGACAACTCATGGCGCACCGCGATCGCCCCCGCTCTGGCGGCGGCGAGCTTGCTGGCCGTACTGGTGCTCGCGCTGCGGAACTTCGCCACCCTGCTCGGCGTCGACCCCGGCTCCGGCCTGCGCTGGCAACTCCCCGCCACCTACGCCGCCGCAGCCGCGGCCGGCGTGGCGTACGCGCTGATCCTGGCCGCCCGCCGCCCAGCCGTGTACGCGGCGGTCGGACTGGGCACCAACACCGCGACCGGCCACGCCACCACCATGTCCACCCGCCCGCCGGATGCGCGCGGCGGGGCGACCGGGACACCGCAGTGACCCCGCCGGCGGGGATCCGCCTCGCCGACCCCACCGACGCCAGCGCCATCGCCACGCTGATCGCCGCCGCGTTCGACCCACTCGACGTCGCCCACTGGCTGATCGCCGGCGACACCGAACGGGCCGACCTGTTCCCCGGACACTTCCGCATCTATGTCGACCACGCCCTATCCCACGGCCTGATCCACACCACCACCGACCGGCAGGCCGCCGCCGTCTGGCTACCCAGCGACGCCCCACCACCGGCCGACTACGACGCCCGGCTGGCCGCCACCGTCGGCCCACACCTGGACCGCTTCCGCGCGCTGGACGCTGCCTTCGACGCCCACCACCCGCACGCCCGCCACCACCACCTGGCTTTGCTCGCCGTCCACCCCGACGCGCAGGGACGGGGGCTGGGCGGCGCGCTGCTTGACCATCACCACCGCCGCCTGGACACCGAGCAGACCCCGGCCTACCTGGAAGCCAGCACCGCCGGCTCCCGCCGCCTCTACCTACGCCACGGCTACCACGACCAACCCGACGCGCCATTCCACCTCCCCGACGGCGGGCCGCCGATGTGGCCGATGTGGCGACCACCGGCCAACGGCGCGGGCCGGCCGCGGTGAGCGCCGCGTCAACGCAGCGCGCCAGCGCGCTGCTGCCGACCGGGCCTGGCGGCACCGCGGTGCGGCCCGGATGCGCCCGGTGACCGGCCCGGCGGTGTGCATGCTCCGGGACCGGTCTGGCGGTCACCGCACGCCAGGCCGGTCCCGGCCCCACCACGACTCACCAGCCCCTGGCCGCCCGGCCCGTTCGCCGGAGCGGTTCCGGCGGGGACGATTCGGCCGCTTGCCACACGGCGTGCCGGCGCCAGGGCCGAGGCGCGGGTGGGACAGCCTGGCCGGCGGGTTGTCAGGTCGGTGGGAGGTGGATCGGGTGAGGGTTTCGGGTGCTTCGCGGTTCGCTGTGTTCGGAAATGCCAACCTAGAGCTGGTCGCGGCGATCGGCGACTTCCCCCTGACCTATCAACCGGACCAGCTGCTGCAGCGCGGCCTGTGCCCGGGTGTGTCGGGGGTGGCGGTCAACGTCGCCACCGGCCTCGCGACGCTGGGCAACGCGGTGACCGCGTGCGTGACGGTCGGGCGAGACGTCGTTGGTGCTGCCGTGGCCGGGCAGCTGGCGCGCAGCGGGCTGACGGTGGTGCCGGGCGAGGTGGACGAGCAGCCGGTCACCCTGGTCCTGCTCGACCGCCACGGCCGCCGTCTGATCGTCAACGACTACCGCACCTCCGCGGGGTTCCGGCACGACCCGGTCACCGCCGCCCCGCTGATGGCCGCCGCCGACGTGGTGGTGCTGTCCAACAGCGACGTCAACCACGACCTGCTCGCCCCCGCAGCCACATCCGACGCGACCGTCGTCTGCGACGTCCAGGCGATCATCCAGCTCGACGGCCCCGACCGGCCGTTCTGCCAGGCCGCCGACATCCTGTTCGCCAGCGCCGAACGCCTCGACCAGCCGGCCGAGACCTGGCTGGCACAGGTCATGGACACGTTCGACCGCTGCCAGATCGCCGTGGCCGGCATGGGCGAGCGCGGCGCGGCGCTGGCCGCCCGCGGCCAGCCGATCATCGTGGTGCCCGCCGCGCCGGCCGAACGCATCGTCAGCACCCTCGGCGCCGGTGACGCCCTGCTGGCGGCCTTCCTCGACGGCCACACCCGCGGCCTACCACCGCCGGATGCGTTGCGGCGGGCGATGGTGTTCGCGGCGGCCAAGCTGTCCGCGGTCGGCGGCGCGGCCGGGTGCCTCGACGCTGCCGAACTCGACCGCCGCTACCCGAGCCGGCTGGTCCGGCCGTGACGGTCCCGGTGCCGGTCGAGCAGGTGGCCGGCTGGTGCGTGCGCTGGCTGGGCCACCCACCGGTCGACATCCTGTTCACCGCCGGGCACCTGTCCACTGTGGTCGGTGCGCGGCTGTTCGACGGCCGCCGCGTCGTCATCAAAGCCCGCCCACTGCCCCCAGCGCGGGTGGCCGCATCAGCCGGGGTGCAAGCATCGCTGTCCGGGATCGGCTTCCCCTGCCCGCTCCCACTAGCCGGACCGCAGCCACTCGGCCCGCTGACCGCCACCGCCGAGACCTACCTACCCGGCGGCGCAATCCTTCCCGCCGGCGCCGACTTGACCGTCGTCTCGGCCCGAGCGCTGGCCCGGCTGATCGCACTGACACCACCAGCCGACACCGTCGCCGACCTGGACCCGCCACCGCCGTGGGCCTGGCCCCTGCACGACCAGGGCGAGATCTGGCCGGTGCCCGACGACTGCGACGCCGACCTCAACGCCCACCCCGGGCCGCCCTGGCTCGACGTACTGGGCCACCGCATCCGCGACCGACTCAACCAGTGCCGGCCGTCGCTCTACCCGCCGGTGGTCGGCCACATCGACTGGGAAGCCCAGAACCTGCGCTGGACCGACGACGGCCACCTGCACGCCGTACACGACTGGGACAGCCTGGCCATCCAACCCGAACCCGTCACCGTCGGCCTCGCCGCCGCCGTCCACACCGCCACCGGCCACCCCTTCACCGAGGCCACCACCGGCCAGGCCCAGGCGTTCCTGACCGCCTACCAGCAAGCCCGCCACCGGACCTTCACGCCCGACGAGACACAGCAAGCCTGGGCCGCCGGCCTCTGGGTACGCGCCTTCAACGCCAAGAAAGCCACCCTCAACCCGAACGCCCCCACCGAGATCCTCGACCAGCTCGCCGACCACGCCCGAGAACGGCTCCGCCTGGCTGGGATCTGACCAGACAGCGCGGCCGGACCCACTCGGCTACGCGTGGGGCGCCGACCGATACGCGTCACGGCAGCCGCCGGCCGACCAGCCAAAACATCCGAACGCACCGGGCAACAGTGAGACGTCCACACGCCGGGCTACCGGGGCGGCCAGCGCCCAGCGTGCGGTGGAGCTGCGTTAGGTCGTCGCCGGTCAGCCAGCTGCCTTCGCCGGCCGGCGAGCCGATCCGGTGGCCGACGAACACCACGGCCTGCTCGATCGCCTGTCGTGGGTCGCCGGTGCGGGTCAGCACATCTACGAACGCCCCGACCCCGACTTCATCCGCGACCTCAACGAACGCCGCGCCGAACTACGCAACCACAAGACCCAGCTCGAAGCACAGCTCACCGACGCCGAAGCCCACGCCGCCAACACCGGCCTGCTCGACGAGCTACCCATCGGCCCGTTCGACCTCGACCAGTTGCCCGACGAGCTGACCCGAGAACTGTTCGAGGCAATCCGCCTGCAGATCCACTACGACCGGGCCACCAACAAGGCCACCTGCAGCATCACCCTGGCCGCCGAGACCATCAACGCCGCCGCCACAGCCGCCGGCAAGGCCATCGTCATCCCACTCCCACGCCGGGAGGGAAAGGAGCCCAACATGAAGAAGGAGAAGCCCGACGCACGGCTCCTCCCGTTCCCATCCTCATCGTGCCCCCGGCAGGGGGTCCGGAACAAGGGAAACACCTGTTTCTCCTGGTCAGGGCTACTTGGTCGTCGAGATGACGGTCAAGCTGCCCGATCGGCAGTGATAGCTGGACTCGGTGTCGATTGGCGCAGCGCCGGCGTCGTGACCCGGGTCGTCGTGGGCGTAGCCGCCTGCGACGGCGCGGTCTCGATCCTGTGGAGGGCTGTTCTGATGACCACCGCCGAGACGACGATCGGCTCTGCTGTCCGGCGCCCTTGGGGTGACCGGTGTATCCGGTGGACGACCACCGCGAGCGTCGTGCTGCTGGCCGCTATCGCAGCCGTCGTGTCCTACCGGCACATGCACACCCTGACGCTCGCGCACGGGGAGTCGGCGTGGACCGCCGCGCTGATCCCACTTTCCGTGGACGGGATGATCATCGCCTCGTCGATGACGTTGTTGGCCGACTCTCGCGCCGGCAGCAGCGGCGGGCCGCTGCCTTGGGCGCTGTTGGCCGTCGGTAGTTTGGCCAGCCTTGCCGCGAACATGGCCGTGGCCGAGCCGACGGCGTACGGGCGGGTGATCGCGGCGTGGCCGTCGTTCGCGCTGATCGGCGCGTACGAGTTGCTGATGCGGCAGATCCGGCAGGCCGCTGCGGCCCGCACCGGCGCCGTGGGCGTGGGGAAGGCGGGGGTTGTCGGCCCGAGGCGACGGGGTCACGTGGTTGGTAGCTCGGCCGTAGCGGCGGAGCCGCGCGCGGGCGGGAGGGTTTCTGGGTCGGGGGCGTCGCGGTCGGCCCGTGGTCGTGGCCGACCGCGACGGTTGGACGACGGGCTGCTCGCCCGCGCGCGCGTGGTGGATGCCGAGCATCGAGCCAGGTACGACCGGCCGGCTTCGGCCGAGACTCTGCGGGTCCGGCTGCGTGTAGGAGCGAGGTCGGCCCGGGCGCTGAAGGACCTGCTGCGTGGACGAGCGCATGCCGACGATGGTTCGGCCGCGGCGTCGGTCGGGAATTCGGTGGCCATGTCGGCTGCTGCTGCGGTCGGGTAGCGGCTGCGGTGCCCCTTCTCGTTGCGGCAGACTCGGCCACCGATACGCGCTGGCAAGGGCGTTGGGGAGGCGACTGCCCGGCCGCGGTCCCACCATCTGACGGCAGGAGGGCAACATCCCAGGCCACGGCGACGAGCTGTCTCCGGCTGAGGAGGAGGCGCTGATCGAGTCGATGCTGCGGCATCAGGCCGGGGTCGACCCGGACCGGCTGGGTGCCGTGCTCGACCTCGCCGCTGTTGGGCTGGTGAATGGGGCGTGGCGGAACAGCCCGGTCGAGCAGTGGCACGCCGGCGCCGCGCCCCTGTCCGACGGCGACATGCTCCGGATCAACTCGCACACCACCTGGCGGGTACGGCAGATCATGCGTCGATGGCGGGCGGACGTCGGGATCGCACCGGATTCCACCGTTGCCGCGTTCGACGCCGTCGCCCACGTCGAGGTCGAGTGGCTGGCCGAACGGATCTTCGACTGGATGACCCGTCCGACGCGAGCCCTGCTGACCGGCGTGACCTTGGACGACCTCGCCGGAGACACGTACGGCGAATTCCGCGACCACGTTGACCGCACGCTCGGCAGCTTCGTCGCAGGCGCCGAACGGCGAGGCACCCGGTACGCCTTCTGGCGAGCCGCCGCACACGGCGGCCTGGCATGCCGGCACTGGTGGGGCACGCCGTCCTGGCCAGCGATCGTTGCCGCGTTCCTGACCGCACTCGACAACCCCGCAGACCCACACTGGGGCACCGACGGCAGCCTGCGGACCGCGCTCAGACCAGCGCCACCGCAACTCGCTGACCGCGTCGGCCTGCGCCGGACACTTCTCCAGCGGCCCTGGGACCTTGCCCCGGCCGGCGCGGACTGGATCGTCTCCGCCGGCATCGGCCACCTACAAACGCCCCTACCGAACCTCCCCGAACGCGACGGGTCGGTGAACCAGCCGCACAGGTAGCCCCCCCCGTTCGTTCAACGTCGGTCATTCGGTGCCGGTCGAGGCCGTTGAGCGACCAGCTCTCTGTGGCCGACGTCCGCAGTCAGCGCGCACGTCGAACCCCGGCGGCGAGCCCATGGGGCACGCCGCTGAACCGGCCGGCCTCGGCGTCGGCGAGCGCGTCGGCAAGGCCGGGCGTATCGGCGACGCCGAGCAGGCCGGCGATCCGCCACATCTCGGCGATCGCTGCCGCGCGCTTGACGGCCGGGAGGCCGCAGCGATGGCCTCAGGCAGCGCGATCCGGTCCGGGTCTCGCTGCTTGAGGCCGGCCGACAATGCATCACCCCTGGGTTGCGCACAGATGAACCACAGCTCGAACTCCGTCGACAGCACCGAACCGGCCAGGATCTGCGGTGCCGGCATGACGCTCGCGAGCCGCGCGGCGAGCAAGAGTGCCCGAGCGACCGCGTTGCTGAGGCCAGTCTCGTCGGCCTCGTCGTCTGGGTTGAGGTCGTCACCTGGGCCGGCGAGACCGGTGCCGCGCTGCGTCACGCAATCCATCAGGCGCGCGTCGGCGTCCGATGCGGTGATGTCGCGGTGGAGGCTAGCGCCGCACGGCGGTCCGGCGTCGCCGTAGCCTTACGGCAGCATGATGGGTTCGGGAGGAGCGGGATGTCGCTGGGCGAGGCCTACAAGGGATACACCAGCACCATGTGGGACAGGTTGTCGACGCTTGCCACATGGCAGCCCGACGTGCCGCTGTCGGTAGGCGACGTGGTCACCGCCGGCGCCGGGGGTGTGTCGTCACGCGCGAAACCACCCTCGCTACGCTCGGCGTGCCCGCAGAACGGCTCACTCACTCCCGGCACACCGCTGCCCCGGTACGCGAGTACAGCGGCGTGACTATCGGCGCCTCGGGTGCCGCGGTGGTGGCCGCTGCCGGGAAGGCGCGGGCGTCGTTTGCGAAGCAGTCGTCGTTCCTGGTCGTCACCAACCAGGGCTCGCTCGACGCGATCGACACTATGGCCGACGCGCGTGCGGTCGTTGAGGATCTCGCCGCGCGCGGGATGTGGGGCGGTGACTGGCATCTCGTGACCAGCGTGCGCAGCTACCCGGCATGCACGATCGTTATCGCCAAGAGCGCCGGTGTCGAAGCCGAAGTGACCGTCGACCTGTCTGCGGCCGGAGTGGTCGTCCCGGAGGGGATCCGGGCCGGTGCAGGTGTGAGCGTGAACAGCGACCAAGCCTCGCACTGGGTGATGAGCTTCGACAGCACCCCGCTGTACGAGGCGATAGGCATGAGACGGCGCGGTCTGCGCCGCCGCGCATCCGCGACTCAGGTCGAGTACCTCACCCGGGACCAAGACCCTGGCGAGACCACCATCGGCATGTCCGAGGCGTTCGAGGAGGAGGTCGTGTGGACGGCGCAGCGCTCCTCGCCTACCGACCTCGGCCTGTTGTAGCCGACACGTGGCGACCTCACCGGGAGACGGTGCGGTGACGATCGCCGAAGCCAATGCAGCTGCCGACGCCGGACAGTACGGGGTGGCGGCGCGCCTCGCCGCTAACGCCGCCGCCGGCGAGCCTTCCCCCGTCGCCCGGGCCAAGATCGTCGAGTGGCAGCTGCGGTGGAGCGTGCAAGCACGCGACACCGCTCAGACCCACGCTGCCCGCCAGGCTCTTCGCGCCGCTCTCACGGCTATCCCGGATCCGCAGCAGTGGGTCCAGTCCGCCCACGAGGCGTCAATATTCCTGGCCGATACCGGTCTACACGCTGACGCCTTCGACCTCAACCGCCAGCTCGTCAACCACCTGGAATCCGTGCGCGTCGACCGCTCGTCAGAGACCACTCTGGCTAGCGTGCTGATCAACCTCGGCAACGCCGAGGTCGGGCTCGGCCGTCACGAAGCGGCGGCTGCCACGTTCGCCCGCGCCCGCCACCTGGTCGCCGGCCAGCGCAGCCCGAGCGCAGCCAACCTCGCCTACAGCGCGGCGGTAGCGTTCGCCGAGGTCAACCAGATTGAGGCAGCCCGCGCCGGCTACCAACACGCGCTCGCTATCTGGGACGAGATCGGCGGCGCCGACGCCGACCGCGGGTACGCGATCCGTGGCCTTGCCGCATGTCTTGCCCGCACCGGCCGCTCCGGCGAGGCGCTGACCCGATTCGCCGAGGCGGCGCGACTGTTTGACGCGGCGAGCGAACCCGGCGAGGTCGATCTGACCCAGGTTGGGATCATGCAGGCACGGCAACGACGCGGAGATCACTTCACCAACGCCGAGATCGCCGAGCTACTAGCGACGGCCCAGCGCCTGGCGCCGACTCATCGGGCCAGCCTGCTGCACAACATCGGCAACCTGCAGACCAAGCAAGGCGACCTCGACGCTGCCACGCGCACGTTCACCGACCTGCGACAGTGGGCCGCAGAAATCGGCGATCAGACCAGCCTGGCTAGGGCCACCGGATGCCTGGCTGTCGTCGAACGCCACCGCGGCCACCTCGATACCGCGATGAGCTTGAACCGAGACGCCCACGCCCAATACACACAGATGGAGTTGTCCGACGGCATCGCCCACGCCGAACACAACTACGCCCTGCTGCTCAGCGAAGTCGCCGACCGTGCCGACGACCCGTCCCAGGTCGTCGCGCTGCGCAATCAAGCCGCCGACCATGCCGTCGCGGCCTTGACCGCGTTCGACCGCCACCGGCACAGCCTGCCGACCGCGACCGACAGGCATCGCCTCTTCCTCGAGGTCTATGGCCAGACGATCCCGGCCACCTTGCGCATCTGCATGAACTCTGGCCGCTGGTCCGACGTAGCAGCCGTCGTCGAACGGGCGCGCATCCAACCTGTCCTCCGCGAGTCAGGTGGAGGCTTCCTCGAACCAGCCCCTGTAGCAGCCTGCCGCGGCTCGGCCCCCGTTGGCGGATCCGGCGAACCGGTCGTGCTCGGCGAGATCGCGGAGTCACTTCTAGGCGCCGGCGCAATCTGGCTGGGCTGGTGGACCGACGGCCGCCGACTCGTACGCGCCTGGTCCACGGCGTCGTCCGCCGACGCCGACCAAGGCCTGCTCGACCACGACGCACTGTCTCGCTACACGGCCTCCCTCCCGATCATCGACCAGCCCGACCTCGACGCCGCCGCAGGCAACGCCCATCTCGCAGCAGTTATCGCCGCATGGCGTGCAGCGTCGGGCCCGATGCTCGCCGATCCCCAGAGAGCAGCACGCGCGACGCGTGCCATCGATCAGACGGTCCGCGAGACAGTCCTCGCCGACGACGGCGTCCGCGAGGTATTCGACTGGTCGGCAGACCAACTGCTCTGGCCGCTGAGCGAGATGCTCCTCAGCCCCGAGGTCCGGAACCAAGCCCTCGCCGCACACGCGGACGGACACCGCCTCAGGCTCGTGATCGCACCAACGCCCGCCCTCGGCCGTATCCCCTGGGCCGCGCTGCCGCTCACCAACCCGCGAGCCGGAACGCCACTGCTGCTTGTCGAGGCCGCAGACGTCGCCGTCGGCCTGCCCGCCTCCCTAGCCGGACGGTTCGGCAAGGCTCACTCCGATAGCGCTCGCGGAACCGTGATCGTCGCTGACCCGCTTGGAGACTTGGAATGGGCCCGCGGACTTTCCACGCCGGGCGCGCAAGTCCTTGGTGCCACGGCGCTCGAACCCGCCACACGGCACCACCTCACGCATTCGCTCGCACGGCGCCCCCGCTTGCTCACCATCGCCGGACACGTGCGACCAGGTGCCAGCGCGGACCCCGCCTCCACGGCCCTTCTCCTCGACCACGACGACGGAACAACAGACCCTCTGACGGCGAGCGAACTCGCCGCGCTCGCGGTCCCGCCCTGGTGTCTTGTACTCGGCTGCGACGGGTCCGGCGCTACCGCCGGAACCGAATGGACCGGCGTCCTTACTGGCCTCGCCTGGGCCGGCGCAAGCGAGATCGCCACCAGCACCGTCCCGGTCATTGACGACGATGTGACGGCATCGCTCGACAGCGACCTACTCCGGCGCGTGGAAACCGACGGTCCACTGCGCGGCTTACTCAACTGGCAGCGAGCCACCTGCGCGCGTTTCCGATCCCCGGACCCTCCACCCCTCGCCGCGCCCTACCGCTGGGCAACCTTCGTGGCCACACGTTCGACCTATCCGAATCCAGCGGCGTGATGGCCCTAGATCGTGCGGCACTCTGAAATCGGAACGCGCAGACCTGAATCCTGCGCGATAGAGCTATGAGGGTCAGCGTTGAACTCAGCGCTTTGGCAGGGATGCCATCCGGCTCCGTCTGCGGAGGGTCTGCCAAGTCGTGAGCGTCGGATCTGGTTGCCAGCTATCCAGATAGTCGACCGCCTCAGCTGCAGGGATCGGTCGAAATCCAACCGCGGCGGCAGCTTCGACCCGCTGGGTGGCGCTGACGGGAGCGGCGGGTTCTCCGCGCCGGCAATGGCGCTCACTTTCCCGACACAGCCCCGCCCACTCCGATCTGGACACACCGCCTCACTGGCTGCCCTCCAACGGCGGACCGGTCAACTACACTCGCAAGGCCATCCGCAAGTGCAGGATGGATTTGCGATTCGACGGCGGGGCGGGTGATCATTGGACCGGGTCGCGGCGCGGGAGTCAGCCGCCGAGCAGGCCGTGCTGGAGCTGCTGGGCATGGAGTCGATGAACGCGGCGTCTTTCCTCGATCTCGTCGAGCAACGGCCGGTGTTGCTCGACGACGAAGCGGAGGGAGTTCTCGACGAGCTGATCACGATCGCCGGGGCGCGGGCGCGTGACGACCCTTCACTGGCGGCGGAGCATCTGGAGCTGGAACGTATCCGTCGCGCCCTGCGTGACTGCCGCCTCCGTGGAGTCGAGGCCGTACGTGGAGATCTCGGCAAGTTGTCAGTCCACGATCCGCGGCTTGTCCTGAAGGAATTCGGCCTCTCCGACACATCGCAGCTGAGTTCCGATCCGGCGATGATCGACTGGCGGGAAGGGACGATCCTGCTGAGGTTAGGGAGGGTCGACGAAGGTGTCGCGTACCTGCGCCGGGCGGCCGCGGTCGCCCACGAGAAGGGCCGTCACGGGTTTGCGGCGCGCGTCGAGATCCTGCTGTGGAACATCGTTCGAGGCGTGCGCGGCGAGGGCGATCTCGAGGCCGCCCTAGTCCACGCGGAGAACGCGGCTGTGGCGTACCGCAAGGCCGGCGACGAGGCCGGCCTGCGTCAAGCCTTGGAGGTCCTCGCTATCGACTCGGATTGCGTCGCCTCCGGCGACGGTCGATCCGAGCACTACCTCTGCCTGCTGTCCGAGGTGGACGCCGACGTGGCAACCTGGCTGCGCTCGTATATCCGCGGCACCCGTCTTATGTGGTCGGACCCGGACAGCGGGCGTGCCGCCCTGCGGTGGTGCATGGACTCGGTCGGTCTGATGCGCGCGGACAAGGATGGCCAGGCGCACTGGCGCAACGAGTGCGCCCGCAAACTCGCGTTCATCGACGCCAAGGTCCGACCCGATGCGCCTGAGGACACAGCTCAGGACCATTTCCTGGCTGCCCTCCTGGCGCTCCAACATGACGAAGAGGAGGCCGCCGTCATCCACGTCCGGCGGGCGGTGGTCCTGGCAGAGGACCTGCACCGGTCCGTCGTCACCGAGGTGTCCCAACGGACCTTGTCCGGCTCCCTGTCGCCGATCTATCACCTCGCCGCGAGTATGGCGGATCGCGCGGGACACCCGACCGAACCGCTCGACCTGGGGGAGCGCAACACCAGTCGCAGCCTGCTCGCGCGGTTGGCGATGCACCAGAGGTGGAGCACTGCCGGCCCCGACGTCTTGGTCGTGCCGGGTCACTTCAAGAGGCGGGTGGTCCACTACCAGACCGCCGTCGAGCGCGGCGGCGGCGCCGGCGAACGCCGTCAACTGCTCACCGCGCTGTACCGCCTCCGGGAGGTGCTGGCCGAAGCCGAGCGGGGGATCTTGGCGACCACGTCGGGCAGTCGTCAAGCGGTAGCGCCGGTCTCGGCGATGCAACTGGCCGGGCACCTCGGTGCCGACGACGTTGTCGTCGTGTACACCACGACCGGGGTGGTTTACGCCGTGACCCGCACCGGCGTCTCCCGGGTGGCCGACTTCGACGCCAAGGTGGTCGACGACCTGTGCGCCGGGTACCGGAGACTGGCCGCGATACCCGGCCATGACGCCGAGGACCTCGCGCGATGGGCCGACAAGCTCGATGCCGCCTGCGTCGCCCCGGTACGCGAGGCCGTCGATGGTCACCAACGGGTCCTGGTGATACCGAACGAGTCGTTGTGGGGCGTACCGCTGGGCGTCGTAGGCAGCCGCCCGCTGGACGCCGATCACCTCGTCGCGTACGTGCCGAGCTTGTCAATCCTGAACGTGCTGATGACCCGGCCGCATCAGGCTCGCAGGGTCGAGCGGTTCGTCGGCGTCGGCAACCCGGACGGCAGTCTCCCGTACGCCGCCGCGGAGCTGGCCGATGCGGCGAGCAGGTTCTACGACCGCGCCGTCCACACCGGCGCGGAGATCGAACTCGACGCCGTCCGCGCCGATCTACCGCACGCCGACGTCATCCACATCGCCTGCCACGGCTTCGCCTTCGATGGCTTCCCCGACTTGTCGGCGCTGCACATCGCGGGCGCTGGGCGGGACCGCGACCTCTTGTGGGTGCCCGACCTTGTTCGGCTGGACCTACGCGCGCGTCTCGTCGTCCTGGCCGCCTGCCACGCCGGGCTGTCGCACGCCCTACCTGGCAACGAGTACGCGGGCCTGCCCGGCGTCTTCCTGGTCTCCGGCGCGCGGACGGTACTCGGCCCGCTCTGGCAGGTCGACGACCAGGTCACCGCACAGTTCATGGCCCACTTCCACCGGGCACTCGCAGAGGCGAGCCCGGCCGGCGCGCTGCGTCGTGCACAGCAGGCCATCAAGGCCGAGCCGTCCACCGCCCACCCGTACTACTGGGCCGCCTTCCAGCTCTTCGGACTGCCATGACCGAAACCCCGACCAACCGTGACCTCGCCCCACCGGAACCGCCGGCCGACGAACCCGACGTCCCCACCGGGTTGATGCTGGGGATCGACATCGAGGAACTCTACTTCTTCTTCGGTGAGGCGCAGAACGTTCTCTACGTCGCGATGGGCATCGGCTCGCAGGTGCCCGCGATGTACCGACACACGCTCAACCGGATCCGTGCGGCGCTGTGGTCGCTACCCGATGGCACCAACCTGGTAAGGCAGCTCGATGACATCCTTGCCGCGCAGTCCACGAGCACCGCCACCTCGTCCGACCTCGAGTCGGTCCGCGATGAGAGCACGCACCTCGCCGAGTTGCTCGACGGCCTCCTGCGCACCGTGCGGGAGGCCTTGCCGGACCCAGTGGGCCGTTGGTACGACCTGGGCATCTTCCTAGCTCGGCTCCATCTGTGCCTCTGCATCTTGGAGAGCCCGACCAACGCCGCTCTCAAGCGAACTCAGGAGATCTACCTGCGGGAACTGCTGCGCGTGGTCCCGCTGTTCGCCCGCACCTTCCTCCATCTCGTGCGACCCCCCTCCGTCTCGCCTGCCCCGACGTCTCTCATCCGATCGCTCCTGGTGCTCGTGCACGACATGCCTGCGCTGGAGGACGACCCGCCAGGCACCTACCGCATCGCCCGTGAGCACGCCGATGCGGTGTTCACCGCTATCGGGGTGACCGACCCCGGGATCAGCCCTCTGGTCGTCACCGTCGCCGACCTGGCCGACAGACAGGAGGCCGAGGCCGAGGCCGACGCCACCGACCCGGCCGTCGAGCTGAGCAGGCAGCACGAGCGGTGCAGCCAGGCGCTGTACACGGACGCCGAACCCGAAACAGCGGAGGAGGGACTGCGCAGCCTGCTCGTCACCGCACGCCGCACGCTCGGCCCGGACCATCCGCTGGTCTTCATGATCCAGTCCGACCTGACCATGGCGCTGCTCGCGCTGGGACGCTTCCCGTTGTGTGTCGAGCTCGCCCTTGACACCGCTGAGGAGGCGGCCGTCCACCTCGGCGCCCGGCATCCGCTCACCGTGTCGACCGGACACGCGGCGCTGCGGATGCTGCTGATCGCCGGAAGGACCGAGGAAGCCGCGGCGTTCTTCCACGACCACCTGGCGTGGCTACTCGCTGCCGACCCCGACGACCTGTCCGAGGAGTTACGCGTGGTCCGGGACGTGCTGCACGACGTGATGACCGCTGGCGAGTCCGGAGCCTCGCCGTGACCGGCTCGACCGGCGAGCACGGCGCGCGGCGGGCCCTCGTCATCGCGAGCCAGACCGGCGGACTGACCGGATGCCACAACGACGCCGATCTCGTCGCCCACCTGCTCAGCGGGCGCGGCTTCGAGGTGCTCCCGTTGCGGGGACCGACCGCGACCCGGGCCGGCATCCTCGCCGCATATGAACAGCTGATCGAGGCGTCGGGGCGGTCCGACACGGTCGTCGTCTACTACGCCGGCCACGGAAGCCGGGCGACCGCACCGGAACCGGTACGGCCACGCGAGCTGCGCTTCATCATGCCGACCGACATTCGCGACACCGACGCCGGCGACTTCCGGGGGATCCTCGCCGACGAGCTCAGCATCCTGCAGTGGCGGCTGACGATGCGCACCGCCAATGTGACGACGCTGCTGGACTGCTGCTACTCCGCACGGATGTCGCGCGACGCGGGCGACGACGCCCTGCGAGCGCGCGGGTGGGACGAGAAGTGGCCGGTGGGCGCTGTCGTCCGGCGCTGGCAAGCCGCAGTGGACAGGTTCCATAGGCTCTCCGAGACCCACCCCGGCAGCGACGCCTACGACGCCAACCCGCTCGCAGTACGGATGGTCGCCTGCGGCTCGCACCAACGGGCACACGAGGGGTACGCGCCGGAGCTCGACGCCGTGCACGGGTTCTTTACAACCGCGCTCGCCTCCGCACTCTGGTCGGACCCACACGGCAGCTGGGACGCCATCAGCGAGCGAGTGCGGCAACACGTGCTGGCCCGGGTCCCGATCCAGCGGCCGGAAGCGGAGGGCCCACTCCACCGGATCGCCTTCACCACGACCGAACGCGACTGGCGGCCCGCGCACCCCGTCCGCGCCGACGCCGACACCGGCTTCACCTGGATCGACGCCGCCGCACTCCTCGGGATTGAGCCCGGCGACGAGTTCCTCCTCGCCGAACCGGGAACACGCCCCGACCCGACAACCGCGCCAATCGCAACCGCTGTCGCCCTGCACGGGCAGGCGGCGCTGCTGCAACGGCCGGACGGCGTACCGATCCCCGAGGGCACGACCGCCCACGAGTCGCGCCAGGTCAACCGCGAGCGTCTGGTGGTGGAACTGCGTGCCGACGACACCGAGCCGATACCGCGTGCCTTCCACGACGCACTGACCGCGCTGCCGGAAGTCCACGTGCGGCCCGGCATCGCGCCCGAGGCGATAGCGACCGTCGCGGTCTCCGAGGGCCGGTACATGCTGAACGACGCGGCGTCGCGACCGCTGTACCGGAGCGCCCGCCCGGCTGACGTGGCGGGTGCCGGGCGGCTGCGCCGAGAACTCGCCGGTCTCGCCACCTCGCTGCGGCTGCGAAGCCTCGACGCCACCGACGAACTTCCCGCTCCGGTGAGCTTCGCGGTGGCCGGTCCCGACCGCGCGGTCGTGGACGACGCGGTGCTGCACGTCGGTGACCGGCTCCAGATCCGCCTCGGTAACAGCCCCGAGGCGCCCAGGCCCGTCTACGCCAACGTCCTGGACCTCGGCGTCGGCGGCGCGATCGGGCTCCTCAACACCGCCGAACCGGCCGGCATGGCGCTGCTACCGGGAGAGACCCGCGCCCTCGGCGCCGGCCCGGAGGGCCATACGCCCGGCATCCCGCTCTACTGGCCGCCCGCCGTACCCGACGACACAGCCCGGTTCGAGACCGTCGTCGCCATCTTCTCCGACCAACCACAGGACCTGCGCAACCTCGACCAGGACGGCATCACCGAGCGAGGTAACCACTCCCGGCTCGCGCGCCTGCTGCGCTCCGACCAACGGGACCTCGCACCGACCACCTCCCCGACGCGCTACACGATCCGGCGCATCACAATCCTCCTGTGCCCGGGCCGGCCCGCCTGCGCACATCCCCGAGGTCCGGCGGTCTGAGACAACCTGCGCGTCAGATCGGCTGGCCTTCTATTCGGAGCAGTTTCCGGCTATCGCGACACAGCGCGAGCAAACTCCGAGCACGTCGCCCGCGGCCGACTAACCTGACTTGGGCCACGGTTCGGTGATTTGGGTGTCGGCGGGTCTGTGACCTGCGGGTTTAGTGTGGGAGGCACGCACTAAGCGAGGTCGGCTCGGGCGCTGAAGGACCCGCTGCGTGGGACGAGCCCGCGCTGATGCTGGTTCGGAGGTGACATCGGCGGAAATTCCGCGGACATGGCGGCTATCACTCGTCAAGTAGGCCGGGAGCACAATTCCGTTTGTGGACGTCCGGTTGGACGGCGGACGTGCCACCTGGTGCGCCTCGTCGGCCGGACGGTCCGGCGCCCGGAAGGTCGAGACCCCGTCGGCGACGAGGCACTCCGAGGACAACGGATCCGGTCGACCACCAGAACGACAGCCGTCTAGGACGGTCGGTGAAACCCACCCAGCCGACGAGACGCAGACACGAGCGTAACCAGCAGCATTGTCCTTATCGACTTCCATGCCACGCCTCGCCTTAGCTGGAGCGAGAGAGGCAACCCCTTGTGCAACGGGTTCGAGTCCCGCCCGCATCGAAGATGCCGGGCGGGGATCGAACCGTGGTGGGCCGGGCGGGGATCGACCCGTGGTGGGCCGGGCGG
>Ga0307500_10000072_pt1 | contig 31668 bp, 22 predicted proteins | sample 14_S_MG_FD_201362 | JGI IMG/M metagenome (GOLD analysis project Ga0307500, IMG submission 201362) | Soil microbial communities from Populus trichocarpa stands in riparian zone in the Pacific Northwest, United States - 14_S | ecosystem: Environmental > Terrestrial > Soil > Riparian zone > Trees... | reverse complement strand
GTGCTGGCGCGGCGGGCGATGAATTCTTTCATCAACGGCAGAAAAAACGCCTTGCTGAAATGGCCGAGTTGCAGGTCCGGCTCAAGGTAGAACGACTGGCCGATGACGTCCTGATTGTATTCGTCAAGGATGATCCAGAGGCGCAGCGAAGCGTCGAGGCCGGCACGACGCTTTTCCATCTCGGGAATTTCGACGGCGAAACGATCGGAGGATGGTGGCTGGCTGGTGATCGGAAACAGCACCAGCAGGTCTTCGCCTTTCGGCCTAGCGATCCGCACACCCACAGCCACCGGGCGAGGCTTGCGGCCTTCGGTCTCCCCGCGCTCAGCTTCGCGCACCCACAAATAGGGAAACCGGATCACGCATCCGGTGCGAAGCTCGTCCCGGCTCACGTCTCGTCGCTCTCGCGCTCATAGGCGCCGACGGCCTCCTTGACGTCCTCAAACAAGTCGTCAGGCATCGTCTCGATCCGGCCGGCCTTCCGGGTATCGGCTCTGGCCGTAAGCTTGCGGTAGTCTTCGATGCTAAGCAGCACCAGGCGCGGCTTGTTCCGCTGCGTAATGGTCACGGGCCGACGCAGGGCTTCGGCGATGATGTCCCCCGATTTCCTGGAAAGATCACTGGTCGAATATTGGGTCATCGATCGGCCTCCATAATTGCTGTAATATACAGAAATGCTGTATATCCTGCAAGGGTTTTCGCTTGGTGGCTGTCAGGAGGGTCTTGGGACTACTTGTGACAATGCACTCACTCCCCACCGAGGGTTGCTGCAATTACGGTGGCAGTGCACTCAATGGCACTTCGTCAGCGGCAGATTAAATGCACTGTCACCGTAATTCTGAATCACAGGCCTGTGCACCCAGAGGATCGACTTGGTGCTGGCTTTCCCTCTCGTCAGCCGCCTTTTCAACTGCTACGAGTGCCAGTATTATTTTCGCTGTTTTGGCTAGGTATTGCGAATGTTAGCTGAAGACTCGAATAATGCATTCATGTAAGCCGCCGAGGAAGGCGCTCAAGAAATGGCTTAAAGAATATCCCACTGAAGAGGGCAATTACGGTCATTTGCTTCTAGAGCAGACAACGCCAGCGGACCAGACGCTCTACGATGAGTTAATCCCGTATTTCGAATCCGCTCATCTCGATGCGAGGCAGTGCTTCCACAAGCTCGCGCGCATCGGCCTCCATCCAGACGATGGCGAGATTGGCTGCGATGCGCAGTATCCTTCCGTGCTCCCTCTAACCGCGCGAAAAGGTCTGTTCGGGGAAGTTATGTCCGGCATGACGACCGAAGCCTATGAGTTTGTGGGGAAGCATGAGTGGCTAGTACCGGTCTTCCTCTTTCGCAACCATGAAGATGCTGGACAGTACATATACACGCTGAACCGCGATCCCGGGCGAAGGAGAGAGGTGCTTGGGCGCAAGGGAGACGATTTCATCGCGATCGTTATCAATGAGGAAGGTCGCGTAACGCGCTTCATCGCAGGCGAGGCCAAATGGCGCAAGGCATGGACGTCTTCGGTCGTGGATACGGTCATGTTAGGTCCGAAGGTCGATGATCCTGCCGGCAGCACCAAAAAGGTCCATAACAACAAAGGCGTATGGTTTGAGATCAACCGCGCCCTTCCCGCACCGCTGGGGCTGGAGCAGCTTCACGCCATCTTAGAAGAGTGCGAACCCGAAAAGTATGCCTCAGTCATTGCCTCGCTTGACCGAATACTTGCGCACCGAAATCCCGATCCGGTCGAGCGCACCGATCTGATCCTATTGGCGGGCGGGTCGGCAGCCACACGAGAACCGCGCCAAGTGTTGATTCCATGGGAGGAAATGCCCGAGGAATACACGGCCGGCCGTGACCTGCAGGTGGTCGAGTTGATCATCGAGGAGGGCGACAGCCTAATCGACGCCATCTATGGCGGGCTCTGGGCGAAGGAGCCGGAGGATGCCTGAGTTCGATCAGCAGCGCATCGAGCTGGCTCGTGCGATACAAGGTGATCTGGCTCAGGAGCGTACACTAAGCCGCTTGCAGGCGAGGTCGTTTGTCCGCTGCCTGCAAACCGATTGGGACGTAGAAGTCATCCGGTGGACCGATGAGAACTCTTCGGTCGTGCTACAGCAGGCTCGCCACCTGATCCGCGCAGGAAAGCTGCTCTCTAAGGTGGAAGGAGGGAGCATAGAGGAGGCAACGCTCGCGTTCCGAAGAGCCGGCGAATTGCTGGAATGGCTGGCGCGCGCCAGGGACTCTGTCGGTACGGAGATTCCCACAGCGCTTATCGGTGCGGGCTGCTACCAGCTTGGTGGGTTGCCGGCGATGGCTTCGGGCCTTTTGCGTCAGGTTGTACCGGACGACCGAGGTTCGCGTTTGTTCGCCGACTTTCTCAAGGCGGACTTTGATGCCGTCCTGTGGCGCACCGCGCGCTTTTGGAACGAACATCGCGATCTCACGGTCCGCGGGGCGGAGCGCCTCTTTTTCGGCGAGGGGACATTTGAGAGTGTAGAGTGGTTCGGCACCATCGAGCTTGTCCGGTGCATCGGCCTCGCCTCGCAAACCCTGCGTCGTGGGGAGGTCGCGAGGTTTGACGCCGCCCTGGAACGGCTTCGTGACGTAGAGCGGCTGCTCCTTAGGACGTCCCCCGATGACGTGGCCCTCCTCGCCTTTTTTCTGCGGTCGGCATGTGAGCAGTATGGAAAATCCTCGATCTATACGCCGCTCAAGCAACTCGGCCTTCGCAATCTGGATCGACGTCAATCAGTTCGCAAGGAAGCAGTATGCGAGGGGGCGCGGCATTCTCTGGCAATCTCAAAAGCAGGGCATAGAGAAGCTGCTGAACAACTCGTCATTTGCGCTCTGCACCCCTACGGGTTCAGGCAAGACGCTTGTGGCAAATCTCGCCATCCTCAAAGAGCTGCTGATCCTCAGAAGCCCGGACGATACGGCGCCTCTCGCTCTCTATCTCGTCCCTTCCCGCGCGCTCGCGGGCGAGGTAGAGGCCAAGCTTGCTGGCGAGCTTGGCCGCGAGTTCGTTGTGACTGGTCTTTATGGCGGCTCCGATTGGGGCATTACGGACGCCTGGCTGACATCCGATATGCCGACCGTGCTCATCGCCACGGTTGAAAAGGCCGACGCACTGATGCGCTATCTCGGCCCGATGCTTCTTGCGCGCCTCAAACTCCTGATCGTTGACGAAGCACACCAAGTCGTCTCGGAGGATAATGAACGCGAACGAAACGCTCTCGCCGAGCATACGAACCGGGCTATCAGATTGGAGAGTTTCATATCGCGCGTCTTGCTAAGAAAGCCGGAAATCGTCCGGGTTGCTCTCACTGCTGTAGCCGGCGGCGCGGCTCGTCCAGTTGCTCGGTGGATTGAGTTGAACGCGGACGCCGAGCCGGTGGGATCATACTATCGAAGCACGCGGCAGGCCCTCGGTGTGCTTGAAGTCAGCAATGGCGCTCCCCGTATCGAGTTGCACCGGTTAAACGATCACAGGCTGAGTGTGCGTGGCCAGGGGGAGGTGTACATTCCCTTAAGGATCCAACCCATGCCGAAGGCGCCGGCGGCGATCCGCAACAGTCTCAATCACTTCACGCAAAACACCATACTTTGGACAGCTCTGCACCTCGCAGACAACGACCGGCGCATCCTGGTTTCGATATCGCAGATGCCAGAGCGCACCATGGGGTGGTTTGCCGATGCATTCGGTTTGAAGGGCTGGGAGGATATTCCCACCTTCGAACCGCCGCAGGACGGCGAAAACGCCGGGCTCTTTGCCGAAGCAAGATCCGTCTGCATCGACTATTGCGGAGAAACCTCGTACGAGCTTCGCCTCCTGGATCGCGGCATCGCAACCAATCACGGCCAGATGCCGCAACGGCTGCGCCGCTTAATGGTTGCTCTGATTGAGCGGTCTGTCTGTCCGATCACGGTGGCCACGGCCACGCTGACCGAGGGCGTCAACCTGCCTTTCGATATGATCTTTCTGCCATCGCTCACACGAGTGGTGTTCGACGTCGCAACGCAAACTCAGACCGAATATCCTGTATCTACCGCCGAGTTCCGCAATCTTTCGGGCCGCGCAGGGCGTCCGGGCTCAGGGAAAGGCATGGAAGGTTTCACGCTCGTCGCCCTTCCGGTCACTGCGTCCACGACAGCCCCGAAGACAATTAGGCTGCAGCGGCGTCAGGCCGGCGACCGGAGGAATGAATACGACGACCTTGTCCGGAGGCTGCAGGCGGACGCCGCAGGGGAAGGTGACGCAGGCAGTCCGCTTGCCGTGCTGCTAACGGCCATTCGCGAACAGGCGCTGCGCCTGCCCGGCGTAGATGATGATGATGACTTTTTCGACTGGCTCGAGCGCACCGCGCCTGACGATATATCGAGGGACGCGGGCAAGGCGAGCTCGGCGCCGGCTGCTCGACTTGCCGACAGGCTGGACGAGCTCGACAGCATGATCTTGTCTGCAATCGAGGAAGCAAAGGCAATCAGTCGACAAGAAACAACGGCAGCCAACACAGAGGCGATGCTTGTGCAATTATGGCAAAAAACATTCACCCAAGTGTCAGCTGCCAGCGAAGCCTGGATGGAAGCAGCTTTCGTGAAACGCGGAAACGGCGTTGTGCAAACCGTCTATCCCGACGCTGCGGAGCGCAAGCGACTTTACGACTACGGCTATTCACCACAAGTCGGGAAGCGGTTCGAGCCTGTGGCGGCAATCATGCGCGAAATGTTGGAAAGGACGGAGAATTACGGCACACTCTCGAACGGCGAGCGGCTGGCGATCTTCGTTAAGCTGGGTGAGGCGGTGGCGGATGACGGTGGCTACGGCTTTTCGGTCCGCGATACCGAAATGGGCCGGACCCTTTATGCGAACTGGCACAGCGTTATCGCATGGTGGATGGGAATGTCCGATGAGGCGGGACCTCAACCTCAGGATCTTCGCGCCTGGCAAACATTTGTTTCCGACAATCTTGAGTTCCGGCTTGGTGTTGCGATCGGAGCGGTTGTCGCGCGAGCTTGGTCTGAAGGTACAGACGATCCGCTTGATACGCCCACGCTTGAGACTTGGAAGGACGTAACCGGGCTTCCATGGTTTGCCTTCTGGGCGAAGGAACTTCTGCGGTGGGGCACTTTGGATCCGTTTGTTGCCTTTGCACTTTCCTTAGGACTGGCCAGGTCGAGACCTGAAGCAAGAGAACTGCGCGCGGACTATCGGAACTGGCTGACGGAGGAGCTTGATCGCGACCCCGGCGGTGAGGATCAGATCGACCCGCGCAACCTCCTAAAATGGTCGAGAGCCCAGAAAGCACCCGAAGCGGCGGCAGCAAGACGAATGCCGATGACCGTTAAGCTCTCCGGCACGGATGGCCGTGCAGGGCGGTATTCGGTGATACCCGTTAAATCGAAAAGTCGAATCCGGTGGCTCGATGCGTCCGGATATCGGCTTGCGATTTCACCGATTCCGGAAGATTTCCCTAGGGGCAGCCGGCAGTCCAACGACTATGACCTAGTCGTAAAGGACGGTCAGGCATCGGTCGTGCGCGTGTTCTGAATTTGCGTCAACGGATTGGGAGGGCTGCGCATCCTCCAAGTCGTGCGCCGTGTAAGACTGAACTCAGCCTGACGCCCTCGCAGCCGAGTGCTTGGTTGCTCAGCACGTTCTCTTGCTCGAGAGCACGTATGTAAAGTGGACAATGGACTTCGTCGCGTTACCTCATCAGGTTTACGAGTTACGCGGCCTAGCTAAGCTAGTTTGTCGTGTGCGCTCAATCTGATTTGCTGAATGAGATCAACTTGATGCTACCCGTCCAGCCTCATCCGAAAAAATAAACCGCTTCCACCCTCGGGCAAATCACCGCTATCACCTCGCCCGTCCACCCCGGCAAGAGGGGCGTATCGCGATCGTCACGGACGCGGGGTTGGATGCGGTGGACGCAGCGGCGTCGGGCGCGATCGTGGTCGCAGGGCGGGTTCTCCCGTGAGCGATCTTACGTCTGCGCAGACGACCGGCGTTTCAAGGCCTTCGCCTTTAACCTCCGTCGGCATCTCGCTGGTCGGAGGGGCGGGTGAGGGCGCTGCGTACGGCGAAGTCGTGTGGTTCTGGCATCCGTGGCTGATGTCAAGCCAGCGGAGACGCGTCGGCCCGACCGGGCTCAGACAACTCTCAATCCGCTGGCGACGGTGACAAAAAGGAATTCGTCGCCGGGGAGAGCACGTTATAAGCCGTAAAACCATTGCGCAGGGAATGCCGGAGTGCCTCCGCTGAACCTGTATGCTCGTGTGCGCTTCCTTCTACCCATTGCACGCGAGATCGCGGGTGCAGCGTGCATCCGGCATTCCCTGCTCCCTCTTTTCGGGGAGAACCAAGGTCAAAGCTCGGGCACGTCATGCCGCGAGATCGCGGAGCCTTATCCGTGTCAAACCTCATCCTGAGGAGCCGCGTAGCGGCGTCTCGAAGGATGAAAGCCACGGTCGTGCTAGATGGTTCGAGACGCCCGCTACGCGGGCTCCTCACCATGAGGGTGGGGTGCCTGGTTAAGCGTTGTTAAGCTTTCCACTTAAGACTGTCTCAATACGCAACAATTATTGAGTACCTGTCGGCCCGGACTTGCCGCTAAGAGAGTCGCGGGTTGCGACGCGCTATCGTCGATTTGGGGATATCAACCGCATGTGCGGCATTGTCGGCATTTTGGGACGCGCTCCGGTCGCGGAGCAGCTGGTGGATTCACTCAAGCGGCTTGAATATCGCGGTTATGATTCCGCAGGCGTCGCCACGCTGGAAGGCGGCCGCCTCGCGCGCCGCCGCGCCGAGGGCAAGCTGAAGAACCTCGAAAAGCGGCTCGACGCCGAACCGCTCCAGGGCCACACCGGCATCGGCCACACCCGTTGGGCCACCCACGGCAAGCCGACCGAGAACAACGCGCATCCGCACGCCACCGATCGCGTCGCCGTGGTTCACAACGGCATCATCGAGAATTTTCGTGAGCTGCGCGAGAAGCTCGAGAAGAAGGGGACGGTGTTCAAGACCGAAACCGATACCGAGATCGTGCTGCACCTGGTCGACAATCTGCTGCAGCAGGGCATCAAGCCGGTCGAGGCGGTGAGGGCGGCGCTGTCGGAACTGCGCGGCGCGTTCGCGCTCGGGTTCATCTTCGCCGGCGACGACGATCTGTTGATCGGCGCCCGCAACGGCCCGCCGCTGGCGATCGGTTACGGCGACGGCGAAATGTATCTGGGGTCGGATGCGATCGCGCTCGGGCCGTTCACCGATACGATCAGCTATCTCGAAGATGGCGACTGGGTGGTGCTGACGCACAAGGGCGCCACCGTCTACGACAAGAACAACGCGATCGTGCAGCGCGAGGCGGTCAAGCACTCAGCCTCCACTTCGCTGGTCGACAAGGCGAACTACCGCCACTTCATGGCCAAGGAAATCCACGAGCAGCCGGAAGTGGTCGGGCATACGCTTGCCAGATATGTCGACATGGCGAGCGACCGCGTCGCGCTGCCGCTCACACTGCCGTTCGACTTCAAGGACATCCAGCGCATTTCGATCACGGCCTGCGGCACCGCGAGCTATGCCGGCTATGTCGCCAAATACTGGTTCGAGCGGTTCGCGCGCGTGCCGGTCGAGGTCGATGTCGCCTCCGAATTCCGCTACCGCGAGGCGCCGTTGCGCAAGGGCGATCTGGCGATCTTCATTTCGCAGTCCGGCGAGACCGCCGACACGCTGGCCGCGTTGCGCTACGCCAAGGGCGAGGGCGCCCATACGCTATCGGTGGTGAACGTGCCGACTTCGACGATCGCGCGCGAAAGCGAGACCGTGCTGCAGACGCTGGCCGGTCCCGAAATCGGCGTCGCCTCGACCAAGGCGTTCACCTGCCAGTTGATGGTGCTGGCCGCGCTCGCGATCGCCGCCGGCAAGGCGCGCGGCGAGTTGTCTGACGACGACGAGACCAAGCTCGTCCACGGGCTGGTCGAGATTCCCAGGCTGATGGCGGCGGCGCTGACGTCGGAGCCGCAGATCGAAAAGCTGGCGCGCGATCTCTCGAAATCAAAGGACGTGCTCTATCTCGGCCGCGGCACCAGCTATCCGCTGGCGCTGGAAGGCGCGCTGAAGCTTAAGGAAATTTCCTACATTCACGCCGAGGGCTATGCCGCCGGCGAACTCAAGCACGGGCCGATCGCGCTGATCGACGAGAACATGCCGGTGGTGGTGATCGCGCCGTTCGACCGGGTGTTCGAAAAGACCGTCTCCAACATGCAGGAAGTCGCGGCCCGCGGCGGCAACATCATCCTGATGACCGACGCCAAGGGGGCGGCGGAAGCCACCATCGAATCCCTGGTCACCATCGTGATGCCCGACATGGCGGCGGCGTTCACCCCGCTGGTCTACGCCGTCCCGGTGCAACTGCTCGCCTATCACACCGCGGTCGTGATGGGTACCGACGTGGACCAGCCGCGAAATCTCGCCAAATCGGTCACGGTAGAATAGTCAAGGGGATTGGCTGTCACGCGGGGTCTTCAAAAACCTGTTAGGATGGCTTAGCTGGATCAAGCCGGCTGTCCCGACCTGGAACCAAGATGAACCGCGAAGAACTGCCCCCGACCGCGCCTCCGGACGAAGCCCCGCCGGATCACCCCCGCGGGCTGATGGCCCGTTTCCGGAACTATTTTCTGACCGGACTGATTGTCGCAGGGCCGGTCGCGATCACGCTCTATCTGACCTGGTGGTTCGTGAACTGGGTGGACAGCATCGTCCGTCCGTTCGTGCCGACGGCCTACCGACCGGAAACCTACCTGCCGTTCGGGCTGCCCGGCTCGGGCCTGATCGTCGCCGTGGTCGCGCTGACGCTGCTGGGCTTCCTCGCCGCCAATTTGATCGGGCGGACGCTGGTCGATCTCGGCGAGCGGCTGCTCGGCCGCATGCCGGTCGTGCGCGCGATCTATCGCGGCCTCAAGCAGGTGTTCGAGACGCTGTTCTCGGGCAAGGGGTCGAGCTTCCGCCGCGTCGGCCTGGTGGAATTTCCCTCGCCCGGCATGTGGTCGATCGTCCTGATCTCGCAATCGCCAAGCGTGAACATCGCGGCCAAATTGCCCGGCGAGGAGGAGCACATCTCGGTGTTCCTGCCCTGCGCGCCGAACCCGACCACCGGCTTCTTCTTCTACGTGCCGAAGAGCAAGATCATCGAAGTCGACATGAGCACCGAGGACGCCGCGACCCTGATCATGTCGGCAGGCGTGGTGCAACCCGGCTCCGACGCCCAGAAGCGCACCGCCGCCCTGGCCGGCATGGCGAACGCCGCGCGGGTGGCGAATTCGCCAGCCGCGCTGCAGCCGGCGGCGGTGAAGGTGAAGGTGGATTGATGGTTAGGCCACGTTCCCTCCGCCGTCATTGCGAGCGCAGCGAAGCAATCCATCTCGCGGCATAAAGAAAGAATGGATTGCTTCGCTGCGCTCGCAATGACGATGAGAGGCCGAGGTTATCCCGCCCCGATCAGCGGCACGGCCTCATCGCGCTCATACAGATAAAGCAAACAGCGCAGCGCCTCGCCGCGCTCGCCCTTCAGTTTGGGATTGTCTTTCATGATCCGCAGCGCCTCGTCGCGGGCCTGCGTGATCAGTTGGGCATGCACATCGGAGCGGGCGATGCGATAGCCGGGCAGGCCGCTCTGGCGGATGCCCAGCACATCGCCTTCGCCGCGCAGCTTGAGGTCCTCCTCGGCGATCCGAAAGCCGTCGGTCGTCTCGCGGATCACCTTCAGCCGCGCCTTCGACATCTCCCCGAGCGGCTCCCTGTAGAGCAGCAGGCAGGTCGACGCCTCCGAACCGCGCCCGATGCGGCCGCGCAACTGGTGCAATTGCGCGAGCCCGAAGCGCTCGGCGTTCTCGATCACCATGATGGTCGCGGCAGGAACGTCGACGCCGACCTCGACCACGGTGGTCGCTACCAGCAGCCCGATTTCGTGGGCGGCGAACTGCGCCATCACGCGATCTTTCTCGGTCCCCTTCATCTGGCCGTGGACGAGACCGACCTTGTCGCCAAAGCGTTGCCGCAGCTTGTCGAACCGCTCGGTGGCGTTGGTGAGGTGCTCGGTACCTTCGGCTTCGGATTCCTCGACCAGCGGGCAGATCCAGTAGACCAGCTTGCCGGCCTGCAGCGCGCGGCCAATGCTATCCGTCACCTCGTCGAGGCGGCTCATCGAGATGGTGCGGGTTTCGATCGGCTGACGGCCGGCCGGTTTTTCGCGCAGTTCGGAGACGTCCATGTCGCCAAAATATGTCAGCACCAGCGTGCGGGGGATCGGCGTCGCGCTCAGTACCAGCACATCGACCGCTTCGCCCTTGTTGGTCAACGCGAGCCGTTCGCGCACCCCGAAGCGGTGTTGTTCGTCGACCACGGCCAGCGCCAGCGCCTTGAAGATCACGTCGTCCTGGATCAGCGCATGAGTCCCGACCAGGAAATCGATTTCGCCGGCTTCCAGCCGCGCCAGTATTTCGCGGCGCTCCTTGCCCTTCTCGCGGCCGGTCAGGATCGCCACGCGCATGCCGGCGCGCTCGGCCAGCGGCGCGATGGTCTTGATGTGCTGGCGCGCGAGGATTTCGGTCGGCGCCATCAGCGCTGCCTGCTTGCCGACCTCCGTGACCGCAGCGGCGGCGAGCAGCGCCACCACCGTCTTGCCGGACCCGACGTCGCCCTGCAGCAGCCGCAGCATCCGCACCGGCTGACGCAGATCCTCGGCGATGGCGGCGACAGCCTCGCGCTGCGAGGATGTCAGCGCGTAGGGAAGGGCGTCGATGATCTTGTGGCGCAGGTGGCCGTCGCCGGCGTTGCGGTCGCCGGCCGGGCGCCGGAGTTGCGCGCGTACCAGCGCCAGCGCCAGTTGGCCGGCGAGCAGTTCGTCGAACGCGAGCCTCGACCAGAATGGGCCATCGGGCAAAATGTCGGTGAGTTCGACCGGCACATGCACGCGGTTCAGCGCCTCGCTGATCGGCGGAAAGCTGCAGCGGCGGATGACCTCGGGGCTGATCCACTCGGGCAGATCAGGCAGTTTCTGCAGTGCCTGTGCGATCGCGCGACGCAGCGAACCGAGCGCCAGACCTTCCGTGAGCGGATAGACCGGATCGATGCCGGTGAGCTTTGCAAATCCGGCCTCGTCCACGACGCGGTCGGGATGCACGATCTGCGGAATGCCGTCATACATCTGCAACGTGCCCGATACGTAGCGCTTCTCACCGACCGGCAGCAGCTTTTCGACGTAGCCGGGCTTGGCGCGGAAGAACGTCAGCACCACGTCGCCGGTATCGTCAGAGGCATAGACGAGGTAGGGCGCGCGGGAATTGCGCGGCGGGGGCGGGCGGTGGCGATCCACGGTGACTTCCAGCGTCACCATGGTTCCCTGTACCGCTTCGCGAATCTTCGGCTGCGCCCGGCGGTCGATCACGCTGGCCGGCAGGTGCAACAGCAGATCGACCAGCCGCGGTGTCTCGTCACGGCTCAGCAGATAGCGCAACAGCTTGTCCTGCTTCGGTCCGACGCCCGGAAGGGTCGTGACCGGCGCAAACAGCGGATTGAGCAGGGTGGGACGCATAGAGAGACTTAAATCCGTTTTCAGTCGTCATGCCCGGGCTTGACCCGGGCATCCACGTCTTTTTTTGCCCCCATGCTGTGGCCATGACGGGCATTTGCGCAAGTAACGCAGAGACAAGGGCTGACATTGGCGATCCCTGCCGCTATATCAACCCCGCCCGGCACGTCCGGGCTTTTGGCGTTCGAATGGATTGGCGAAAATGACGGGTACGACACGATCAAGCGGCGGCCTCGACGACCGCCGCAAGCGGCTTTTGTTCCGCTGCTGGCATCGCGGTACCCGCGAGATGGATCTCATCCTCGGCCGCTTTGCGGATGCCGAGATATCGGCCATGCGCGATGACGAACTGGCCGAACTCGAGCGCCTGATCGAGTTGCCCGATCCCGATCTCTACGCCGCGCTGATCGGTGACACGCCGCTCGATGCGGAATATGCGACTGCGCTGTTCGAGCGCATCAAGGCGTTTCGCGCCGTGGATCACGACGCATGAAGGCGCCCGTTAAATCGCCTGCCGCGCTGCTGGCTCCCGGCCGCGCGCTGACCTTTGCGAACGTTGCCGAAGGCGCCGAGGGGCTGGTCGTCTCCGATCTGGCCCGTGCGGTAGCGGCACGGCCGAAACCGCCCGCCGTGAGCCTGGCCGTGGTCTGCCGCGACGGGCCGCGCATGCAGCAGCTCGCGCGGGCGCTGGAGTTTTTCGCGCCCGATCTGCCCGTGATGCAGTTTCCGGCCTGGGACTGCCAGCCCTATGACCGGGTGTCGCCGCATGGCGGCATCCTGGCGCAGCGCCTGACCACGCTGGCGCGGTTGTCGCGCCTTACGGGCAGCGACAAGCCGCTGATCGTGCTCACGACCGTCAACGCCATCGTGCAGCGCGTGCCGGCCCGCGAAGTCGTCGCCGCGCAGGCGCTGTCGGTGGCGCCCGGCCATGTCGTGCCGATGGACTCGATCGTGGCCTGGCTGGAGCACAACGGCTACAACCGCTCCTCGACTGTGCGCGAGCCCGGCGAATACGCCGTGCGCGGCGGTATCCTCGATCTGTTTCCAGCCGGTCTCGACCAACCCGTGCGGTTCGACTTCTTCGGCGACTCTCTCGAATCGATCCGCACCTTCGATGCCGAAACCCAGCGCACGCTGCTCGACATGCGCGCGCTCGATCTGGTTCCGGTTTCGGAATTCCAGCTCGTCACCGAAACCATCCGTCGCTTTCGCATGGGCTATGTCGCGACCTTCGGCGCGCCGCAGCGCGACGATCTGCTCTATGAAGCCGTCAGCGAAGGCCGCCGCCATCCCGGCATGGAGCATTGGCTGCCGCTGTTCCAGGAGCGGATGGACACGCTGTTCGACTATCTCGACGGCGCGCCGGTCGCGATCGAACCGCAAGGCGAGGATGCCGCCCGCGAACGCTTCAAGCAGATCGCGGACTATTATGAAGCGAGGCGCGAGGCGCTGGAACATCCCGGCGGCGGCGCGATCTACAAGCCTTTGCCGCCGGACCGGCTTTATTTGACGGAAGCGGAGTGGACCGAGCGCTTGAATGAGGCCGCACTGGCGCGGCTGACGCCATTTGCGGTGCCTGAGGGCAGCGCCGACGTGTTCGACGCCGGGGCGCGGCAGGGCCGCAATTTCACGCCCGAGCGCGCCGACGGTTCGGTCAACGTGTTCGAATCCGTGGTGGCCCACGTGCTGGCGCTGCAGGCGCAGCGCAAGAAGGTGGTGATCACGCTGTGGAGCGAAGGTTCTCGGGACCGCATGGACAGCATGCTGCGCGACCACAAGCTCGTCAATCTCACCAGCGTCAACGCCTGGCGCACGGTGCAGGCGACGCCGCGCAACGAGGCCATGCTGGCCGTCGTCGGCATGGAGAGCGGTTTCGAGACCGACGAATTCGCCGTCATCACCGAGCAGGACATTCTCGGCGATCGCTTGGTGCGGCCGCGCAAATCGAACCGCAAGCTCGATAACTTCATCTCGGAAGTCACGAGTCTCTCGACCGGCGATCTCGTGGTTCACGTCGAGCACGGCATCGGACGCTTCGTCGGGTTGCAGACCATCGAGGTTGGCGGCGCGCCGCATGACTGTCTCGAACTGCATTATGCCGCCGAAACTAAGCTGTTCCTCCCGGTCGAGAACATCGAACTGCTGTCGCGCTACGGCTCCGACCACGCCAATGTCGAACTGGATCGGCTGGGCGGCGGCGGCTGGCAGGCGCGCAAGGCCAAGCTCAAGAACCGCATCCGCGAGATCGCCGGCGAACTGATCAAGATCGCGGCCGAGCGGCATCTGCACGAAGCGCCGAAAATGCCGGTGCAGCCGCATGTCTATGACGAGTTCTGCGCGCGCTTCCCCTATGAGGAGACCGAGGACCAGCTGGGCGCGATCACGTCCACGCTGAAGGACCTCGAAAGCGGCCGGCCCATGGACCGGCTGATCTGCGGCGACGTCGGCTTCGGCAAGACCGAGGTGGCGCTGCGCGCGGCATTTGCGGTCGCGCTCGACGGCAAGCAGGTTGCCGTGGTGGTGCCGACCACACTGCTCGCACGGCAGCACAGCAAGAATTTCGCCGAGCGTTTTCGCGGGTTCCCAGTCAACGTGGCGCAGGCCTCCCGCCTGATCCCAGCCAAGGAGCTGACGCAGGTCAAGAAGGGGTTGACCGACGGCAATGTCGATATCGTCGTCGGCACCCATGCGCTGCTCGGCAAGTCGATCAAGTTCAGGGATTTGGGTCTGCTGATTGTCGACGAGGAACAGCACTTCGGCGTCAGCCACAAGGAGCGGCTGAAGCAATTGCGCGCGCAGGTGCATGTGCTGACGCTGAGCGCCACGCCGATCCCGCGCACGCTGCAACTGGCGCTGACCGGCGTGCGCGATCTCTCGATCATTGCGTCGCCCCCGGTCGACCGCCTAGCGGTGCGCACTTTTGTGGCGCCGCATGACCCCCTGATGATCCGCGAGGCGCTCTTGCGCGAACGCTATCGCGGCGGGCAGGCGTTTTATGTGGTGCCCCGGATCGAGGATCTCGCCGGCGTCAAGGATTTCCTCGACAAGAACGTGCCGGAAATGAAGGTCGCGGTCGCCCACGGCCAGATGGCCCCGACCGTAATCGAGGACATCATGTCGGCGTTCTACGACGGCAAGTATGACATCCTGCTCTCGACCACGATCATCGAGTCCGGCCTCGATATCCCGACCGCCAACACGCTGATCGTGCACCGCGCCGACATGTTCGGGCTGGCGCAGCTCTATCAGCTGCGCGGCCGGGTGGGGCGCTCCAAACTGCGGGCGTATGCGCTGTTCACGCTGCCGGCGCAGCAGAAGATCACGGCGCAAGCCGAGCGCCGGCTGAAGGTGCTGCAGTCGCTGGAAACGTTGGGCGCGGGCTTCCAGCTGGCCTCGCACGACCTCGATATCCGCGGCGCCGGCAATCTGCTCGGCGAGGAGCAGTCCGGCCACATCAAGGAAGTCGGCTTCGAGCTTTATCAATCGATGCTGGAGGAGGCGATCCTCAACCTCAAGGCCGGCGTGTCGGAGCCGGCCGCCGACCGCTGGTCGCCGCAGATCACCATCGGCATGCCGGTGCTGATCCCCGAGGACTACGTCAACGACCTTGCGGTGCGGCTGTCGCTGTACCGGCGGCTCGCCGATCTCGAGACCGACGAGGAGATCGACAATTTCGCCGCCGAGATGCGCGACCGCTTCGGCGTGCTGCCGGACGAAGTCCGCTATCTCTTCAAGGTTGCGGCGATCAAGGCCTATTGCCGGCGAGCCAATGTCGAGAAGGTCGATGCCGGGCCGAAGGGCGCTGTCATCTCGTTCCGCGACAACAAGTTCGCGCAGCCGGATCGGCTGGTGTTTTTCATCCGCCAGCACGGCCAGGCCGCCAAGGTGCGGCCGGACATGAAGGTGGTGTTCCTGCAGACATGGAAGACGCCGGAAGAGCGCTTGATGGGTACGACCGAGATCTTGCGGCAACTCGCCAATCTCGCGGAAAGCAAGAAGGCGGCGTAGGGCAGTTCTATCCGCGTCATTGCGAGGAGCGTAAGCGACGAAGCAATCCACACTTGCTTTGCCGCGCCATGGATTGCTTCGCTTGCGCTCGCAATGACGGCGAGGATGGAGGACGCAAAACAGCCGCCGGCATTGCTGCCGACGGCCGTTCTCACGTGGCGAATTGATCTGCGCTTACTTCGGATACTTGAATTCCGGCGCAGCCTTCAGCGCTTCCTTGGTGGTGTTCATCGTCGCCACCCATTTGTCGTTCTTGGTGTCGCGCTTGACGTTGACGGAGGCCGGCGATACCGCGACGTAGTGCTCGCCCATGCCGAGGAATCCACCGACCGACAGGATCAGCGCGTCGACCTGGCTGCCCTTGATGGCGATGTCGGTGATTTCGCCGACCGACTCGTCCTTCTGGTTATAGACGTTGAGGCCCTTCAATTTCGAAGAGAACATCTCGTCCTTCGACACCGTCGAGAATTTGGCTTCCGCCGGTGCCGCGCCGACGGTCTTGCTCTCCGCGAAAGCCGGGCTTGCGAGCAGGGCCAGCGAAGCGGTGATCAGTGCAATTTTCTTCATATTGTCCTCCAGTGCAGACTTGATGACCTACAATGCAGGATGAGAATGGTTGTTCCCGTCAGGCCGCACGGAACATTTACGATGCGGCGCGATGCGCCTCTTCCTGAAGCCGCGACCGCAGCGACTTCGCGGAATCATTCGGCATCAGCGTTGCAGCCGTGACAGCCGGCTCCGATCGTGCGTCGCGGTGGCCGTGGCTGGTATGGCGCATCACGCTCGACAGTCGCCGCGCGATGGTGTGCGCCGTCTTCAGGTCGGCTTCAGCGAAGACCACGACAACCGAACCGTCTTCCTGCGCGGCGCCGAAGTCCATTTGCCGCATCAGGCGGCTGATGATCCGCGCACCGTCGAATTGCGCGCGGGGATGTTCGGGATCGAACGCAAAGCGGGCGACCGACAATCCGCCGCCGCGCTGCTGCGTCTGGTAGATGGCGCTGGCAAAGTCGCGTTCGAAAGCCTCCGGAGTTAGCAGGCCGGTCCGCGCATCGATCAGTCCATCGGCGTCGATGGCCTTCAGCGTGCGGCTCAGATGCGCTTCGAAGGCATGCTGGCGGATCAGCGGCAGCACCGTCGAGATAACCTGGGCGGTGGCGGCGGAGACGACCTCGAGGTTCGGCAGATCGTAGGCCGGGGCCAGATCGCCGCCCGTCAAGACGATGGGCAGGTTGCGGAAGCGGGCGTCCTCCGTCAGCACGGTGAGGAAGGCGTCGATCACGCGCGGGCTAAAGCCTTCGCCGAGCACGATGCCGTCGATGTCCCTGACGTTGAGATGCTTCGCAGCCGCCTCGATCGAGAGCGCGCCGACCACGCCGGTGCGCTCGCCAAGCGCGACCGAAAGCGTCGGATAGGCGCCGCCGCGGCCGATCAGCAGCACGGTGGCGTCGCGTGCCGGATCGATGTGCGACAGCCCCATCGGCGTTGCCGGCTCCAGCCGGCGCATGACGGTCGCGTGCAACGACCGGACGCGCAGCGCGGCACGCAGCCGGGCCGTCAGACGGTCGGAGCCGCCTTGGGTTTGTAAGGGTTGGGTTTGCGAGCCCTGAGGTTGCGGGACTTGGTTCTGGAAGAAGGGAATCACGTTGTCTGGATGCGCGACCCGCGGGTCGACCGAGATCAGCGGCAGGTAAGGCTGGCGTGCCGCAACCCGCGCCGCCAGCTGCGCCAGTCCGGCTGCATCGGTGTCGGAGGTTGCAGCCAGCACGGCGGCCGGTTGCACCTGCTCGACGGCGCGCACGGCGTCCGCCCACTCGGTCTCGACCACCGGAAACAGCCTCCCGATGTCGAGCGTGGCGGCAAAGGACGGCCGTCTCGCGGTCGACACGACGAGGATCGGACCTTGCTGGGACATTCTTTGAACTCGGGTCTGGCGGGCACTGGAACCAGCGAGTCTAGTTTGAGCCGCTTAATGCGGCGTCAACGCCCGCCCGAAAGAGGCTCTCAGGCCGCGTTGCTCCGATCGCGAAATGCTTCCACCATCAACGGGTTAAGACCGAGCTCTGTCAGCGCGTCCCGGGCGCGCGCATTGTCGAGCGCGCGGCCGGCGAGGCGGTGGCCGCTGAGTCGGTCGGGCAATGCGGTCAACAGCGCGCCCTGGCCGAGCCGCCGTGCCCATTCCTGCAGGTCCTGCGCCAGGAACCGGTAACCGCCGACGGCCATGACGCCGGACGGCGGCGCCGTGATGTTGATCGCGCCGGTCACGCGATCGAGCCGCGCTGCGTAATCCGTATCGACGTAGTCCCGCGGCGGCGAGGCGATCAGGGAGTCGCTCGGCGGCGGAGGCGGTGCATAGGCCGCGACCGGCACCATCGGCCCGCGCAGTCCCAGCGTGCCCCGCGGCGTCAGCAGGATCTCGCCCGCGATCGACGATCCCGGCAAATCACGCGGTGCGCCGTGGACGCCGGGCTTGATCAGGGCCGGCGAACCGTCCTCCGCGATCCGGCGCGCGCCGAACAATCCGGCTTCGCCGAACAGATAGACATCCGTCAGCGTCGCCTGTTTCGCGGCCCAGCACGTACTGGAGCCGACCTGCTCCGGCGTGCGCCACAGCCCGACGACGTTGCGCAGGCTTGGCATCCGGGCGGCGAGGTCCATCTCGTCCAGCCGCAGCGCCAGTTGAGTCGGTGCAATCAGCGTATCGCAGGCCTGTTCGTTGATCTGTTGTTCCAGCGCCTCATGGTCGAACGGATGGTGCAGCACCAGCGTGCCGCCCGACAGCAGCCAGACCGCCAGCGACGAGGCGAGGCCGGCAAACGACATCGGCGAGAAGGCCGAAAGGACGGTTGCGCCCTGCGGCACGTCGCTTTCGAGCGACATCGCAAGGCCGCCGGCAATCAGACCGAGATGGGCACGCGGGACCGGCCGGAAGCCGTCCGAGGTGACGTCGAAGGAAATCAGCGCCGCCTTGCGGCCGTCCTGGATCACGGCGCGCGTGGTCAGGGATTCCCGGAAAATCGCGTTGTCGAGCGAGGCCATGCCTTCGGGCAGGTCGCTGCCGAAGCCGCAGACGTGGCGGATCGAGAACGCCTCGGCGGCGGCGTTCATGGCGATGTCCGAATAGACCACGCCGTCGATCTTGCCGGAAGTGACGATCCCCCGCGCGGCGGTGCGGTTGAGCGCCATGGTCAATTCCGACTGCCGCCACAGCAGCGGCAGCACCGCAACGACGAGGCCGGCGCGGAAGGCCGCGAGTACGGTCAGCGCGAATTCGATGGTATTGGGCAGCTGAACCGCGATCACGGAATTGGACGGCAGGCCGGATTCGATGAAATGGGCCGATAGCGACGAGATCATGCGGTCGGCCTGCGCGAAGGTAAGACGCTTCGGCGGCTGGCCGGTGATGCGCTGCTTGTTAGGGGGATCGACCAGCGCCAGCGCATCCGGCTGTCGCGCCAAATTGCGTTTGAACAAGGTATCGAGCGTTGGCGAAGCGGTGGGCTGGGTCACGGCGTTACTTCGGCTCTGTCAGGAGGGGTGGATCGCTTCGCGGGTTCACTTCGTTTCGGGCTTCTGCCACCAGGTTTCCGGCAGGTAGCCCGTCAACGCGGTGGTAGTAGGTTGTTCTATCCGATTCCACCGCGCAATCCATTGCTCCTGCATGTTAAAGACGGGGATAGCGTAGAAGCCGGACATCAGGGCGCGGTCGAGCGCCCGCACCGCGGAGACGAAGGCCGCCCGCTCGCGCGCCTCGAGCAGCACCGCAATCAGGGCGTCGATGGCGGGCTCCTTCGCCCCCATGTAGTTCCGCGTACCGGGGATGTCGGCGGCCTGGCTGCCGAAGTAGAAGGACTGCTCGTTGCCGGGGGACAGCGATTGATCCCAGCGGTTCTGCAGCATGTCGAACTCGTAGCCGAGCCGGCGCTGGTCGAACTGCACGGGATCGACCGCGCGAACGCTGGCCTCGATGCCGGCGCGCTTGAGGTCGCGCTGATAGGCCAGCGCGATCCGCTCCTGATCGCGCGTCGTCACCAGGATTTCGAAGGTGACGGGGGTTTTGGTCGCGCGCTGCCGCAGCACGGTTCCATCGAGCTCGTAACCGGCTTCCGACAGCAATTTGAGCGCGCTGCGCAGCGTCGTGCGATCGCGCCCCGATCCGTCGGTGACGGGGAGGCGGTAGCTGCCGTCGAGAATATCCGGCCGGATGCGCTCAGTGAACGGTTTCAAAAGCTCGCGCTCGCGCTCGTCGGCCGGGCGGCCATAGGCGGACAGTTCGGATCCTGCGAAAAAGCCTGCTGAGCGCGCGTAGAGTCCGAAGAAGTAGTTGCGGTTGATCCACTCGAAATCGAACAGCAGCGTCAGCGCCTGCCGGACGCGGATGTCGGAAAACACCGGCCGCCGCGTGTTGAACACCAGGAACTCTGACGGCTGCGGCATCCCGGTCGTGATGGTATCGCGGATCACTTCGCCGTTGCGGGCCGCCGGAAAATCGTAACCGTCGTGCCAGCGCAGCGGTTCGGTCTCGACGCGAAAGTCATAGAGGCCGCGCTTGAACGCCTCGAACTGGCCGTTGGACTCGCGATAGAAGTCGAGCCTGATCTCGTCGAAGTTCCACAAGCCGCGATTGGCCGGCAAGTCGCGGCCCCAGTAATCGGGATTGCGGGTCAGCGTGACGCTGGCCCCGGGCCTGACGGCGGTGACGCGATAGGGGCCGGAACCGACCGTTCCGGCCATTGTCGTTTCCTCGAACGTCGCGGGATCGACCGCGTGCCGCGGCAAGACCGGCATCAGGCCGAGGATCAGCGGCAACTCGCGGTCATTGATGCCGCCGAAATCGAATCGCACGGTAAGCGGATCGGGCGCCTCGGCCTTTGCGACCTTGGAATAATACTGGCGGTGATTGGGGCGGCCCCTGTCGCGCAGCAGTTCCCACGAAAACAAGACGTCCTCCGCCGTGACCGGCTTGCCATCGGCGAAGCGCGCCCTGGGGTCGAGATGGAAGGTGACATAGCTGCGGGCGTCGTCGGTCTCGACGCTTTTGGCCAGCAGGCCATAGAGCGTGAATGCCTCGTCATTGCCGCGCGCCATCAGGCTCTCGACCACAAAGCCCCGGATCTGCTGAACGGCGATGCCGCGGACGATGAAGGGATTGAGGCTGTCGAAGGTTCCGAGAATGCCCCAGACCAGCCTGCCGCCCTTCGGCGCATCGGGATTGGCGTAGGGCATATGCTTGAAGTCGGGGGCAAGGGCCGGTGCGCCGTGCATCGCCAGCGCGTGGCTCTCGGCCGCCTGTGCTCCGCCGAATGGCGCCAGCGGCACTACACCCAGCGCGAGGGCGACACACGCCAACACACGCAGACGGATACGCCCGCCGACGGTCATAGGCGGGCAGGAGTTTGATTCGAAAATGCGCACCCGGAAGCTTTACCATAGGCTTGGGCATGGACCTTCGGGGAATGCCAAAGATGCCTGTCGGCATTGATCTTTTCATCTGCCGCTGTATTGAAGGCGGGCAATTGATAACGGCGGGAACACCTGTCACGTATCCGCCTCAATTGCCAACGAGACAGCCGCCTCAGCGCGGCTAGGTGTCGGTGCCTGTAGCGGTTCGGGCGCTGCGGTTCAGAAAGGGTTTTCCGCAATGAATTTCCGTATCTTGGCCGGGTCGATCCGGCCGCGTGGGCAGCTCCTGGGCCTGTTGGCGGCCTCCGCACTGTCGGCAAATTTGATCGCTTCTGGCGCGCAGGCCCAGGCCCAGGCGCCGGCGCCAGCTGCTCCGAAAGCGGCTCCGAAGGCTGCTCCCAAGGCTCCGGCTCCCCCGGCCGCGCAAGCCCCTCCGGCTGGTGCTCCCGCCGCCGCCCAGCCGCCGGAACAGCAGGTCCAGCTGATCTACGCGCCCTGGACCAAGTTCTGTCTCAAGGGTCAGGAAGCTGGCGCCAAGCAGGTTTGCTTCACCGGCAAGGACGGCCGCATCGAGTCCGGCCAGCCCGTCATCGCCGCGGTCATCATCGAGCCGGAAGGCGAGCCGAAGAAGCTGCTGCGTGTGACCTTGCCGCTCGGAATGCAGCTCGTGCACGGAACGCGGATCATCGTCGACAGCAACGCGCCGTTGCAGGGTCCCTACGTCATCTGCTTCCAGAATGGTTGCATGTCCGACTACGAAGCCACGCCCGAGTTGATCGCCAGCCTGAAGAAGGGCCAGAACCTCGTTGTTCAGGCGATCAATTCCAACGGCGCGCCGCTGACGCTGCCGCTGCCGCTCGCGGGTGAATTCGCCAAGGCCTATGACGGCCCGCCGACCGATCCGAAGCAGTTCGAGGAAAACCAGAAGAAACTGCAGGAAGAACTGCAGAAGAAGGCTGAAGAGCAGCGCAAGAAGCTCGAGGGAGGCGGCGCCAATCCGGCGGCGAAGTAGCTGCTGCATCCTCCGACAAACGCAAAAGGCGCCCGAGCAGGGCGCCTTTTTTGTTGCGGGTGCAGATCGCTTGTTGCGGGTGAAGCTGGCTAGTTCAGCGACGGATTGCGCGGACGATAGCCGCCCGCCTTGTCCTTCACGAAGATCTCGGCCACCTGCGAGTGCCGGATCGGCTCGCCGGAATCGTCCGGCAGCAGGTTCTGCTCGGAGACATAGGCGACGTATTCGGACTCCGAATTTTCCGCGAGCAGGTGATAGAACGGCTGATCTTTGTGAGGCCGAACCTCCTCGGGGATCGACAACCACCACTCCTCGGTATTGTTGAATTCCGGATCGATATCGAAAATCACGCCCCGGAATGAAAACACCCGGTGGCGGACAATCTGCCCGATCTGAAATTTGGCGGTGCGCGCTTTGATCATAACCCGTCGAATAGACCATGATTGTGGCCGATGCTAGGGGCAATAGGACGAATTAACCTTTACGCATGGTGGCCACGTCCGGCGCCATACCCCCGAAATCACTGACGAAAAGACGTTTTCGAGATGGTCGATATCCTCAACCTCGCGCTTCCGTATTTTGGATTGATTTTCATCGGCTTTGCCTGCGGCAAGACCAGGGGGCTGCCGGAATCGGGCCTCGCCTGGATGAACTTCTTTCTACTCTACGTTTCTTTGCCGGCGTTGCTGTTCCGCATCATGTCGGAGACACCATTTTCCGAACTGAACAATCCGCCATTCCTGATCGCGACCACGCTGGCGACCGTCAGCGCCTTCGTTCTTGCGATGGTGGCGGGCCGGATCATCGGCGATTTGTCGCTGCGCAAGGCCACCATGGCGGGCCTTGCCGGCGCTTACGGTAATATCGGCTACATGGGCCCCGGGCTGGCGCTGGCGGTGCTTGGCGCCAAGGCGGCGGCGCCGACCGCGCTGATCTTCTGCTGCGACAGCATTTTCCTGTTTACGATCGTGCCGCTGTTGATGGCGCTGACCGATCGCGAGCACCCGTCGTTCCTGCATGCGATCGGCCTCGCCGCGCGGCAGATCGTGCTGAACCCGCTGATCATGTCGGCGGTTCTGGGAGCACTCGTTGCAGCCTTCCATATTCCATTGCCGACGGCGCTCGACCGGACGCTGCTGTTTCTGCAGAACGCCGCCGCGCCGACCGCGCTATTCGTGCTTGGCGTCACCGTGGCGCTGCGGCCGTTCGATCGCGTGCCCTGGGAAGTGCCCGGCGTGATCGCGATCAAGCTGCTGATCCATCCCTTGATCGTGTTCGGCCTGATGCTGCTGTTCGGGCCGTTCGCGCAGCCCTGGGCGGCCACCGCCGTGCTGATGGCCGCACTGCCGCCGGCGCTGAACGTGTTCGTGATCGCCCGGCAGAACAATACCTGGATCGAGCCGGCGTCCGTCGCCGTGCTGATCGGGACCTTTGCCTCCGTGGTCACGCTGACCAGCGTGATGTGGTTCATCCAGAGCGGGCGGCTGGCGTTTCCGTAACGGGGCGTGGGTGTTCGAAATACAAAATATCGAAAACAACCCCATGCAAAGTAGAAAATCAGGTCGCGGCGCGATGAGCGTAGCCCGCATGAGCGGAGCGATATGCGGGACCGGTCCCCGGGGTCGCTTCGCTCGCCCGGGCTACGGCAGCTACGGCGGTGTGGTCAGCTCACGCGTTTCCAGGTCGGCGCCAGCCCCTCGCGCATCGCCAGCCGCCGCAGCGGGCCGAACGAACCAAGCAGGTGCATGCCGACAGCGCGCAGCGATTGCATCCCTACGAAATCGCTGAGCAGGGAACGGTTGGCGACATCGATGGCAATCAGCCGGCTCGCGACGTCGGCGCGGCGGGCGGACTGATAGCGCGCCAGCACCGCCGGCGAACCCGGATCTTCCCCGAGCGAGATCGCATTGCCTGCGATATCCGCGATATCGGCCGCATCGCGCAATCCCATGTTGAGGCCCTGCGCGCCGATCGGCGGCACGACGTGGGCGGATTCACCGACCAGCGCGACACGATGGCTGGCAAATTGGTCGGGACGCTCGATGGTCAGCGGAAATACGTTGCGCCCGGCTTCAACCTGAACGCGGCCGAGAATGGAGTGCGACTGTCTTTCCGCGGCTTCCGACAATTCGTCGTCGGTGAGCGACATCAGCCGCTCAGCTTCGCGGGTCTGTGAAACCCACACCACGCTGCTGCGGTTGCCGGGCAGGGGCACGAATACGCACGGACCTTGCGCGGTGTGAAACTCGGTGGAGATGCCGTTGTGGGGACGCGAGTGCGAAATGTTGAACGTCAGTGCCGATTGATGAAGGTCGCGGCGGCTGATCCCGATTCCGGCCGCAGCGCGGGACGGCGATTGCCGCCCGTCGGCGCCGACCACCAGCCGCGCGCCAAGCTGCTCGCCCTTGCCGGTATGGATGATGACGGTCGCATCCTGGGGGTCGATCGTCGACGCTTCATCATCGAACCGGACGAGGTTCGAAAGCTCGGCGGCGCGCTCTTCGAGGGCGACCATCAGCGAGCGGTTGTCGATGTTGTAACCGAACTGTTCGAGACCGATCTCGTCCGAGGTGAAGCGGACCTCGGGCGCGCGGATCAGCCGGCCGGTGTCGTCGACCAGGCGCATGGTCCGCAACGCGGCGGCCTTGTCGCGGCAGCGGGACCAGACCTCGAGGCGTTCGAGCAGATCGGTGGAAGCCCCCAACAGCGCCGTGGTGCGGTTGTCGGCATAGGGGACGCGGCGGGCGAGCAGGGCGGTTTTCGCGCCGGTTGCCGCCAGCGCGATGGCCGCGGTCAACCCCGCCGGCCCGCCACCGATCACGGCGGCGTCATAAATTTGCGATGCATTGTCCATGACAGGACAATTGACGGTCGGAGCGACATTTTCAAGCCATCAACCGGCCGAAAAGTTTCCACCCAATCGCGCGGCGGAACGCCGCAAGCGGCGGTATGCAAATCGCAGCGATTCCTGATAGCACTGCCGAAGCCATGGACCAGATTACCGAGCCAGATTCCGCACCCGCGACCAGCCGAGCGCGGACCGCCGCATTCGCCGTGCATATCTTCACGGCGATGGGCGCGGGCATCGCGCTGCTGGCGATGCTGGAGGCCGTGCGCGAACACTGGGCCAACATGTTCGGCTGGCTTGGCGTCGCCCTGATTATCGATGCGATCGACGGGCCGCTGGCGCGCCGGCTGGATGTTGTGCGGCTGCAGCCGAACTGGTCGGGCGAGGTGCTCGATCTCGTCGTCGATTTCGTGACCTATGTCTTCGTGCCGGCCTACGCCATCACCGCCAGCGGAATGCTGCTGCCGTTGGCGGCGCCAATTCTCGGCATCGGCATCATGGTGTCGGGTGCGCTTTATTTTGCGGACCGGCGCATGAAGGCGTCGGACAATCACTTCCGCGGCTTCCCGGCGCTGTGGAACGCGGCGGCGTTTTATTTGTTCTTACTGCACCTGCCGCCGGCCCTGTCGACTCTCGGAATAGCCGTCCTGATCGCGCTGACATTTGCGCCGTTCCATGTGCTGCATCCGATGCGGGTTGTGCGTCTGCGCTGGCTGACCCTGTGGCTGATGGCCATCGGAGCCGTGCTTGCTATCTATACGCTCGCCTGCGATTTCAACGTGGGTGCCCCCATCGTCGCCGGGCTTTGCGCCATTGCGGCTTACGTCATAGGAAGTGACGCAGTGATCCGGCAAATGAAGTCGTTCAGGGCATGATGGAATTATTGACCAGCCCGGAAGCCTGGTTCGCGCTGCTGACATTGACGGCGCTCGAAATCGTACTTGGCATCGACAATGTCATTTTCATTTCGGTGATCGTCTCGCGCATCCCTGCGGAGCAGGCAAAGCGTGCGCGCCAGATCGGGCTGCTGCTGGCGCTGGTGTTCCGCATCATCCTTCTCAGCCTGCTGGTGTGGCTGATCGGTCTCACCGAACCGGTCTTTGCGGTGCGCGGCACTGAACTGTCCTGGCGCGACATCATCCTGATCGCCGGCGGCGCCTTCCTGATCGCGAAGGCAACGCATGAAATCCATGCCGAGGTCGAGGCGAGCCATGGCGAGCCCGATACCGAATCAAAGGCCAGCGTGTTCTTCTGGGCGATCATGCAGATCATCGTCATCGATATCGTGTTTTCGCTGGACTCCATCATCACCGCGATCGGCATGGCGCAGGATATCGAAATCATGGTCGCAGCCGTCGTGATCGCCTGCGTGATCATGTATGTCTCATCGGGACCGGTGGCGAAGTTCGTGGCCGACCATCCGACCACCAAGATGCTGGCGCTGGCGTTCCTGGTGCTGATCGGGGTGGCGCTGGTGGCGGACGGATTCAAATTCCACATCCCGCGCGGCTATATCTACTTTGCCATATTGTTTGCGGCCGCGGTCGAGCTGTTCAATGTGCTCGCCAGGCGCAACCGCAAGGCCGCCAGATAGCCTGTTTTGACTGCGCGAGTTGACAACTCCGCGGCGATGGCTTTCGGTTCGCATCCAAGTTGGGCGCCTGAGCCGATACCAAAGGAGAGACTGTCATGACCAAGGCCGTGCGGGTGCACAAGGTGGGGGGTCCGGAAGCCCTGGTGTATGAGGACGTGGACGTGCCGGCACCCGGGGCGGGCGAGGTCCGCATCCGTCAGCATGCCGTCGGAGTGAATTTCATCGACGTCTATTTCCGCACCGGCCTCTACAAGGCACCGGGACTGCCGTTCATTGCCGGCAATGAGGCGGCCGGCGAGGTCCTGGCCGTCGGCCCGGGCGTCACCAATTTTCACCCTGGCGACCGCGTCGCCTACTATTTCACGCTCGGCGGCTACGCCAGCGAACGGGTGATCCCGGCCGACAAGCTGGTCAAGCTGCCCGACCACATTACCTACGAGCAGGGCGCCGTGCTGATGCTCAAGGGGCTGACGGTCTGGTATCTCCTGCACAAGACCTTCAAGGTCGAACCTGGCCATCGCGTGCTGATCCACGCTGCCGCCGGCGGCATCGGGCTGCTGGCCTGCCAGTGGGCCAAGGCGCTCGGCGCGCATGTGATCGGCACCGTCGGCTCCAAGGCCAAGGCGGACCTCGCGCTCTCCAATGGCTGCGACCACGTCATTCTCTACAATGAGGAGGATTTTGTCGCGCGGGTGAAGCAGATCAGCCGCAACGAACTCTGCGACGTGGTCTATGACGGCGTCGGCAAGACCACGTTCCCGGGCTCGCTGTCATGCCTGCGGCCCCGCGGCCTGTTCGTGAGTTTCGGCAACGCCTCCGGTCCGGTGCCGCCGTTCGCGCTTGCGGAGCTCAACAATCACGGCTCGCTGTTTGCGACGCGGCCGAAGCTCAACGACTACGTCTCTACCCGCAAGGAACTGCTCGAAGGCGCCGACACGCTGTTCGCCGCCGTCATCAACGGCAAGCTCCACGTGCCGATCAACCACGCCTACGCGCTGAAGGATGCGGCGAAGGCGCATACCGAGCTTGAGGCTAGGGCGACGACGGGGGCTGCGATTTTGCGGCCGTAGGTGTCTCAGCCGTCATTGCGAGCGCAGCGAAGCAATCCAGTCCCTCACACGGGGATAGATGGATTGCTTCGTCGCTTCGCTCCTCGCAATGACGACGAGAGAGGTTACGCCACCCATCTTACCGCACCCGCTTTCGCGGCAGGCCATTCAACGTCCGTGAGTTCATATCTCGTGATGCAAGACCCAGTTCGGGCGTTGATTGCGCGTGGCCGGTTGTCGAAGAATGCCATTGCCTTTTCGGCGGTGCCACCGCACTCTACGGTTACTTCGAAATCCGAGGACATTTGGAAAATGGATCAGCGCTAATCAACGGTCAGATCAGGGGCTTTCAGCCTCGTCACTGACCACTCTTCGGTCTGCTCTCGCAGAGCCGCGTTGATTGACGGCGTAGATTTTTTCCTCCTTCGGAGTTTCCCGTGTCTCATCCGCTGCTGACCGCGCCGATTGGCCGGAGCCTGCTTTTGTTGGCTGGCCCGACCACGGCGCTCATGCTCACGCAAGTCCTCGTTGCCATCGCCGACGGCATTTCGTCGAGGCAGGAGGTGAAGCTTTGATTGCCGTACGAGCGGGCATCACGCTGATCAATCATGCGTATGCGAAGGATGCGGCGAAGGCGCATACGGAGCTGGAGAGCAGCGCGACGACGGGGGCGGCGATCTTGCGGCCGTAAAGTTTTGCCGTCGTTGCGGGGAGAGCGGGAGGTCGGGTCTTTACCCCGACCCGCATCTGCGATGCGTGCCGACCCGTCCCCTCGAGAGGCGGGTGAACGACCGAAATCTCGCCCGGAACGATACCGCGACCGGCGCAGCTTCAAGCGGCGGCGGCTCTTGGCAAAGCGCATAACCTCGTTAGGCGCGTCAAAAAAGCATGCGTCAATGCGCGCGGAAACAAAATCGCGCCACGCGCATAAAGTTTCGAGACCTAGAAACTTCTGTTCCGCAATGCAATGAAGGTGCATCATGAGCAGAGAGGCATCGTTCAATATTTTCGCATGCGTGGTTGGGGCGGCGCTCCCCATCGCGCTCGCGATTGCTGCATTTCTCTTGAGCTGAAGCGGAGAGCGCTACCGCCAGCCCTCAGTCACGAAGGTATGGAATACTGCGGCTTGCTTGCTCCCGGGATCATCATCCCGGGAGTTGCCAGTGCGAGAAGGGTCGCGATCATCAGGATTAGAACAACGAAGCACCATCACTAGCCGTGATCGCGCATGAACTCCGAGTGCTCCAATCCGGGATAACGGTTGTCGTGGTCTGCGGCGCCATCCGCAGAAGCAGTCAGTTGCGACCAAGCGGAGTATCCAGCCTCCGTCAGCTCAATCAGGCTGGTGTTACCACGTTGTGCGCATTCAATTATTTTGCTGGCGATCATCCGCCGGGCACCGTGTTCTCCACCTGTCGGATGGAGTAAACACGCGCGCTCAAGTGCCTCTTTCATCTTAGCCATAGTCCGGCCATCAAAGGCTTGGGTGATCATTTCCTCCCCCTATCCAGCCCCCGCCAGATTTTTATCCAGGTCCCGCCAAATTTTTGCGATGAAACGTGGCTTTTCTCAGCCTGACTCTATCCAACTTCAAAAGATTTAATCGGATTGAAACGGCGGCCGGCTCGGAAAAACATTTCGCCAGCGCGAGAGGGAGTGCGTCTTCTTCGTTGTCGCGATCAAAATCTAATTTCCTTATGCTTTACTGCCCAAGGAATTTTACCATCAGGATGTCGTCGTAGTACCGCCCGCTGTGCTTCAGCGCGTTGATCTGATGGCCGTACTCGATAAAGCCTGCCTTGGCGTAGAGCCGGCGCGCGGCCTCGTTCTCGGTGACGACGGAAAGCTGAAGCTGCTCGACATGGCTGGGCGCGTGCGCCACGGTGGCATCGATCAGGCGCTCGCCGACGCCGTACTGGCGGGCTTCGTGCCGCACATACATGCCCCAGATCGTGGCCTTGTGGCGCAGCTTGACTTCGGCATGGGCGCGCACCCCGACGACGCCGACCAGCCTTTGCGCCAGGACTGCGCCGATGATCCCCGACTGGTTGATCAGTTCCTTGAAACAGTCCAGCGGCCTGTCTCGCTCGTCCTCGAATGTCGAGGCGAATGCTTCCGGATGACAGCGCAAACCTTCGAGGCGGATGTCCCTGTAGGCCACGACATCGTCGCATGTGAGTAGTCTGATCTCTGGCTCAGGTCTGGTCACGTCTGTCTCCCAGTTGTTAGTCGCAAGCACTTTGCCGGACGAATTAGTCCAGCAAGGTGGTGGTCCCGCGAGGACTCGAACCTCGAACCTTCGCATCCGCAACGCGACGCTCTATCCATTGAGCTACGGAACCAAGCCATCATTGGTCGCGAGGCTGCGACCGTAAGTCTCTGCCGTCATTGCGAGGAGCGAAGCGACGAAGCAATCCATCTATCCCCGCGCTGAGGTATGGATTGCTTCGCTGCGCTCGCAATGACGGTTGAGCCTACGTCACGCCACCCGTCTCGCCGCGCCTGCCTTGACCAAAATTGCGTCGAGGCAATCGATCATCAGCGATATTTCCTCGCGCGTGACGTTGAGCGCCGGCATGAAGCGGAGTGCATCGGGCTGCGGTGAGTTGACGAGCACGCCGTCGGCCAGCGCCTCGGCCACGATCGAAGCGCCGATCGGCAGTTTGAGATCGAGTGCCAGCAATAGACCCCGGCCGCGCACCTCGCCGAGACCATGCCGCGCCGACAGTTTCTGCAACTCGCTTTCCAGGAACAGGCCGGCGTCGACCGTCGCTTTCAGGATCTCCGGCTTCGAAACCTCTTCCAGCACGGCAAGCCCTGCGGCGCACATCAAGGGATTGCCGTTGAAAGTGCCGCCCTGGTCGCCGTGTTCGAAGCACGAGGCATCCCTGGTCGCGAGCAGGGCGGCCAGCGGTACGCCGCCGCCAATGCCCTTGCCGAGCGTCATGATGTCGGGCTCGATGCCGGCATGTTCGTAATGAAACAGCTTCCCGGTCCGGCCCATGCCGGTCTGGATCTCGTCGACGATCAACAGCAGGCCGTGCTCTTTGGTCAGCGCGCGCAACTCCTGCAGGAACTGATCGGTTGCCTGCCAGACGCCGGCTTCGCCCTGGATCGGCTCCAGCATCACGGCGACCGTGTTGTTCGAGATCAGCGCCTTCACCGACTCGAGGTCGTTGAGCTTGGCCTTGCGGAAGCCCGATACTTTCGGCTCGAACAGCGGCTCGAACGCCTTCTTGCCCGACGCCGACATGGTGGCGAGCGTGCGGCCATGAAAGCCGCCTTCGAAAGTGATGATTTCGAATGCGCCGTTCTTGTATTTCGCGCCGTATTTCCGCGCGAGCTTGATGGCGCCTTCATTGGCCTCCGCGCCTGAATTGGCGAAGAAGACCTGATCGAAGCAGCTGTTCTCGACCAGCGCTTTCGCAAGCTTCAGGCTGGGCCCGTTGTAGAAAGCAGGGCTCGGCGTCAGCAGCAGTTTTGATTGCGCGGCGAGCGCTTCGGCAATGGCAGGCGGCGAATGGCCGAGCGCGTTGACGGCCCAGCCCTGCACGAAGTCGAGATAGCGCTTGCGGGAGTCGTCCCAGAGATAGGAACCCGCACCGCGGACGAACACCACCGGCGGGCGAGCAGTAATCTCCATCAGCGCGTCGAACGGATGGGTAGTGTCAGTCATGTCGATCTCCTCTGGTGCTGGGGTGAAATGGCAGGCCGAAACGCAAGAAGGCCGCACTTTTGAGGGTGCGGCCTTCTCGAAAACGTGGCTGAAACTAGCTAATCAGCGTTGTCGTCGGACATGGCGCGCCCCATCATCGTCGCAGGAGCGACGACGCAGGCAGGCGTGGCGGTTGGTCCGGTTCAGTTTCATGGCGCAGGGCCATACAGCCTGACGGCAGTGGATGTCAAGGGTGTACGAAATTATCCGCCCGCCCAAGTTAAGATCTAAGACCGGTTCTTGCGCTCGCGAATACGCAGTTCGGCCCTGGCCGTAGCGACTATCTGGCCTTCGCTGTCAGTGAGTTCAGCCGTCACGTCGGCCGAGCGTTCATCCTGACGAACAAGACGCGCCGTCGCGATCATCGCTCCCAATGCCGCCGGCTTCAGAAAGCTCGTATCCAGGCGGGTCGTCACGGCCGTCAGATGCGATGGTAACCTGGCCATGACCGCGTTG
>Ga0307500_10000071_pt1 | contig 31876 bp, 28 predicted proteins | sample 14_S_MG_FD_201362 | JGI IMG/M metagenome (GOLD analysis project Ga0307500, IMG submission 201362) | Soil microbial communities from Populus trichocarpa stands in riparian zone in the Pacific Northwest, United States - 14_S | ecosystem: Environmental > Terrestrial > Soil > Riparian zone > Trees... | reverse complement strand
TGAAAAGGCTACCGACAAGCAGCTCAAACAGGGCTTTTTGGCCCATCTCGACGAGACCAGGACGCATGTGCAGCGGCTGGAGGAAGTATTCCGCATGCACGGCGCCGAGGTGAAGGCGGTTGATTGCCCGGCGATCGACGGCATCATCGAGGAAGCCGACGAGGTCGCCGGCGAGATCGCTGACAAGGCCGTGCTGGACGCAGCCTTGATCAACGCCGCACAGGCCGCCGAGCACTATGAGATCACCCGCTACGGCAGCCTGATCGCGTGGGCGCGGCAGCTTGGACGCAACGATTGCGCCAGCATCCTGCAGCAGACGCTCGACGAGGAAAAGAAGACCGACGCCAAGCTGACCTCGCTGGCGGAAGGCAAAGTCAACCTGCGGGCCGCAAGCTAACTCTTCTGTTGAATGAGGCAAAAAGCCGCGCGGGGGAAACCTCGCGCGGCTTTTTGTCGTGGGCAGTCGCCGGATGCATGCATATTTTGACCGATGTCGAAATGTTTCATGGAAAAGGATGGCGTCGCGGGCCGGAACATATCGCGCTGACCGTTGATCGGCGTCCTCATCAACGCGATCTACGGTTTCTTAGCTCTGCTCCAGCAGATCAACGGACTGCGAAATCGGGCTCGCTTTTGCCGATGATAGGCAGCCAACCCCCGGTTGCCGCTGGGTTGCAAAGGTTTTGTTCACTATTTTGCCGATTGTTCCCGCGCCGGTTACCGCTAGTGAACCAATGGAGCTGCAATTACAGGCTATTGAGGGGGTCTGTAATGTTTCAAGTCCTGAATTGCCTCGTCACCGAACATGACTGGCGACTGGTTGTGCTGGCAGGCGCCATTTGCGCGTTCGCCAGCGCGGTCGCCATCAGCCTGTTTCAACGCGCCAGGGCCTCGCACGGCCGAGCGCGCGCGATCTGGATCTGCCTCGACGCGGCGGTCGGCGGCTGCGGAATCTGGGCGACCCATTTCGTTGCGATGCTGGCCTACGATCCCGGCGCCGGCGCCGGTTACAACATACCCGTCACGCTTTTGTCCCTGCTGTTCGCGGTGTGCATTGTCGCCATCGGCCTCTGCGTTGCGCTGTTCAGTGCGCGCCGATCGGTCATTGCGGTCGGTGGTGCGATCATCGGCACCGGCGTTGCGGCGATGCATTATACCGGCATGGCGGCACTCGAGTTTCCAGCCTACATCGTCTGGGCTCCCGGTATCGTTTCGGCCTCGGTCGTTTTCGGAAGCGTATTCGCAGCCCTTGCGATGCTCGTCGCCATGCGCCGGGACGATTCTGCTCATACCCTGGCCGCGGCCGGTCTGCTGACAGTCGCAATCGTTTCACATCATTTCACCGCCATGGGCGCCATCACGCTGGTTCCCGATCCGACGCTCGGCTCCGACGCGGCAACGGTTTCCACAGCCGCGCTTTCGTTTCTGACCGCGATTGGCGCCTTTGCCATTCTCGGCATATCGCTGCTGGCGGCCATGTTCGATCGCGCCGCAAAGGGCGAGCTCCATGAACAAAAGATCCTGCTCGATACCGCGCTCGGCAACATGTCGCAGGGGCTTTGCATGTTCGATGCGGACGGGCGCATCCTCTTGTTCAACCAGCGCTACGTCGAACTCATGGACAGGACCGGCATGCCGCTGCAAGGCCGCTTGCTGATTGACGTGCTGCGCGAAGTGAAAGCGGTCGGCGAATGGGACGGCGATCCCGACGAATTCTTCGCAAACGTGCTGGAGGATGCGAAGGCCGGCCGGACCGTGACCAAGACGATCGGCCGTGGCGGCCGCTCGCTTCGCGTGGTCGATCAGCCCATGAAGGGTGGCGGATGGGTCGCGACCTTTGAAGACATCACGGAATGGCAGGCCGCCCAGGAACAGATTTCCCACATGGCGCGCCATGACGCACTGACCAACCTGCCGAACCGGACGCTGTTCCGCGAGCAGCTCGAAAAGGCTTTGCGGCTTGCCAAACGCAGCGATCAGCTTGCGATCCTGTGTCTCGATCTCGATCACTTCAAGGACATCAACGACTCGCTCGGCCATCCGGTCGGCGACGTGCTGCTGAAAGAGGTCGCACGGCGCCTCGGCGAATGCATCACCGAGCACGACACGGTGGCGCGGCTCGGCGGCGACGAATTCGCGATCGTGCAGTTCTGCAGCGATTGCGATCCCTCCGCTGTGGCCTTGCTCGCCAGCCATGTGGTCGAGCTGGTTTCCGCGCCTTACGAGATTGCCGGCCACCAGCTCGTCATCGGCGTCAGCATCGGCATTTCGCTGGCGCCCGAGGACGGCAAGAACCCCGACGAACTGCTGAAGAAGGCCGATCTAGCGCTCTACCGCGCCAAGGAGGACGGCCGCGGCACCTACCGTTTCTTCGAGACCGGCATGGACGCCCGCGCGCAAGCGCGGCGGCTCCTGGAACTCGACTTGCGTGCTGCGTTGCGGCGCGACGAATTCGAGGTCTATTACCAGCCGATCCGCGACGTCGCCAAGGACGTCGTCGTTAGTTTCGAAGCCCTGGCGCGGTGGAATCATTCGCTGCGCGGCATGATCTCTCCAGCCAACTTCATTCCGCTGGCGGAAGAAACCGGCCTGATCGTGCCGATCGGCGAGTGGGTGTTACGGCAGGCCTGCATGGATGCGGCGCAATGGTCGCAGGCGGTCGGCGTCGCGGTCAATCTTTCGCCGGTGCAGTTCAAGAATCCGAATCTGGTCTCGACGGTGAAGGAAGCGCTCAAGGCCTCCGGCCTTCCGGCGCATCGGCTCGAACTGGAGATAACGGAATCGGTGCTGCTGCAGAACAGCGAGGCAACGCTGGCGGTTCTGCATGAGCTTCGCGGTTTTGGCGTCAGGATCTCGCTCGACGATTTTGGAACGGGATATTCGTCGCTGAGCTATTTGCGCAGTTTTCCCTTCGACAAGATCAAGATCGACCGTTCGTTCGTGAGCGAACTCGCAACGCGCGACGAGTCGATGGCGATCGTCCGCGCGGTGACCGGCCTCGGCAAGAGCCTCGGCATCGTCACCACGGCTGAAGGCGTCGAGACCGACGCGCAATTCGATCTCTTGCGCCGGGAGGGTTGCACGCAGGCGCAAGGCTATCTGTTCAGCCGCCCGCGTCCCGCCGCCGAAGTAGAGAATATGCTGATACAACCGCGAGAGCGCCTGACCGCCTAGGCAGGCCTTCGCTCCAGAACGCTATTCGCTTAGGCCTTGCGCAATGCGAAATGCGCGCCGCAGAACGCCATGGCCGCGCCGAGGCAGAGGGCCGCAAGGCCCGCCAGCACGCCCGAAATGGTCGGGACGGGGCTCGGCGCCGAGGCGGCCTGTCCGGCGCCGGCGAGGATCAGCACGCCGACCGCGATCAGGAACTGGCGCATCCGCTGCGGAATTTGGCCCGAGGCCGCGCTGTGCATCAAATCGGCGGTAAAATAGCCGCCGGAAAAGCCCACGGTCGCGATCAGCCACCACGCGATCGCGGCACCCGCCGGCATGAACTCGCTGGTATCGGATCGCCACAGGCCGCCGAGATCGAGCCCGTAACGCGCACCCAGCATGTGCACGGCCAGCGCCAGCAGCACTCCGGAAACAATCGCGCCGGCCAGGATCAGGCGGCGCGGAAAATAAGTCGTCTCGGCCATGGCCCGCTTGTAAGGTAAAGCCGGCTCGCTGCGCAAGCAGGCGGCTTCAGACGACACGGGTATTTTGGATTTGCCAACATCACTGCCGAACCAGGCGACCGAAGGCGAGGGCCCGCGCACGATCAGGTATGCCTACAAGGCGTCGCTGATCTCGTCGGCTTATCAATTTGAACTGACGGATGCCGGATTGTCGTGGCAGATGGGCCGCCGGTCCGGCGTTTGGCCCTATGCCGATATCGCTTCGATCCGTCTGTCGTACCGACCGGTGTCGATGCAATCCCGTCGCTTTCGCGCCGATCTCGAACGAGCCGGCGGTGAACGGATCGCCATCCTTTCGACGACCTGGCAGACCGTCTCGCTGATGACGCCGCAGGACCAGGACTACCGCGCCTTCATCGCCGAGTTGCATCGAAGGATGGAGGCGGCGGGCAGCAAGGCTTTGCTGATCGGCGGCATCGGGACGGTGACCTACGCCATGGCGGTTACGATGCTGGCATTGCTGGCCATCGCCATGATCGGACTTTTCGCGCGGGCGCTCGCGACGTCCGAATTCACCGGCGCTTTGTTTCTGGTCGGCATCGCCATCTGGTTCGCCTGGACCATCGGCGGCTTCATCAAGCGCAATCGACCGTGCAGCTATTCGTTCGACGCACTTCCCGCGACACTGTTGCCGTAAAGCGTTTTCGAGCAAAGTGGACACCGGTTCGCGTCAAGAAAACGCGTCAAAAACAAGAATCTAGAGCCTTTTCGGTTCTGATCCAATCAGAACCGAAAAGGCTCTAGCCTCGTTCGCAATCAAGCGACACGCAATGTGATTCGCGAAGCGGCGGAGGGCGCGGCACTCTGTCTGGCGTTCCTGATGGATGGCGAGTTGCCGTGACACCCCTGCCAGCGCGATTGCCGACGGAAGCCGAGATTGAAGCCATCAATGCGCGGCATCTGATCGAGACGCCGTTGCGGCCGGCCGACCTGCTGTTCGTGTTCGGCACGCGCGAGGACGTCGACGTGCGGGTCGACGAGGCCTGCCGGCTGTGGCGGGAAGGGTATTTTCGCTGGGCGATCGTGAGCGGCGGCGTGACGGCTGGATCGGATCTGTCGGAATGCGAGATCATTGCCGATGCCATGGCCGCGCGCGGGGTTCCTGCCGGTATCATCCTGAAAGAGGATCGCGCGATGAACACCGGCGAGAACGTGATCTTCTCGCTGCCGGTCATCGACGCCGCGCTCGGGCTCGCCAGCATCCGCAGCGTGATCTGCCTCGGCAATACCTGGACCGCGCGCCGCTATCCGATGACGCTGCACCGGCACTGGCCGGAAGTGGAGAAGATGCTGGTCATGGTCGACAGTTTCAGGACGCCTCGCGCGCTCTGGCACACCGACGCCGAATTCTCGCGCCGCATGCTTCATGAATGGCACAAGATCGAGCCGTACAAGGCGAGGGGGTTTATCGCGGAGTGGCCGGCCTGCGAAACGCGCGACCGCTAACGCTACTCGGTCGTATCGACATCTTCCTTCGCCGTCAGCATTCCCGAAAGCGTTCGCAACGCCAGATCGAGCTGCTCGTTGCTGGGTGCGCCGAGCGCCAGGCGGACCGCGTTGGGGGCATGGCCGGGAATCACGGCGAAGGTGGTCGAAGGGGTCAGCGCGATGTCGCGGCGGGCCGCCGCGGAGACGAATGTTTGCGAGCGCCAATGCTGGGGCAGGGTGAGCCAGAGATGGTACGACTTGGCGTTGGCCTGGATCTCGAAACCGGCGAGGTATCTGGCTGCCATCTGCTGGCGGCGCGCCGCGTCGATCCGTTTCAGCCGTGACAGTTCGGCTACCGTGCCGTCCGCCATCAGCCGCTGTCCGGCGGCAAAGGCAAATCCGGAAGCCGTCCATCCGCCCGACCGTACCGCGGCCATGATGCGCTCGCGCAGGCGCGGCGGCGAGATGATGAAGCCGAGTGCCAGGCCGGGCGCCACCTTCTTCGAAAGGCTGTCGAGCGTGATGCAGCTATCCGGCGCGAGCGCGGCCATCGGCGTCTCTTCGTCGAGAAAGCCGTAGACCGTGTCCTCGATGACGGGGAGGCCGAGCTTTTCGACGACGCGCAGCAGGTCGGCGCGGCGCGCCTGCGGCATGGTCATGCCGAGCGGATTTTGTATCGTCGGCTGAACGTACAGCGCCGACAAATGCGCCTCGCGGTGGGCCTTCTGCACCGCGTCCGGGCGAACGCCGCTCTCGTCCATTGCGAGCGGCACCAGCGTGACGTTAAGCCTCGCGGCGATGTCCTTGATGAAGGGATAGGTCAGCGCCTCGACGCCGCAGCGGCCGCCGCTCGGCACCGTCGCCGCCAGCGCCGCGGCGATGCACTGCCGGCCGTTCGCGGTGAAGACGAGCTGATCGGGAGCCGGGGACCAGTCCTCACGGGCGAGAAACTCGGCGGAAATGGTCCGTGCCGCCTGGGTGCCGGTCGTAGTCGAGTGCCGCAACGCGAGATCGAGCATCTCGGGGCGTTCCAGCCCGGCAAGGCTTCTTGCGATCATCACGGATTGCGTCGGCAGGATCGGATAGTTCACTTCCAGATCGATGCGCGCGCCGCGCGGCTCGGTCGGCATGGTGACGCCGCGGCGCGTCTCGCCTGAAACGAATGTGCCGCGTCCGACCTCGCCGACCACGAGGCCGCGGCGCAACAGTTCGGTGTAGACGCGGCTGGCGGTGGAGACGGCGATCTTCCGCTCATAGGCAAAGCTGCGCTGCGGCGGCAGGCGGTCGCCGGGCTTGAGCGCGCCATTGGCGATCTCGGCGGCGACGGTATCGGCCAGCTTCAGGTACTCGAATTTTGACATAATTGCACCGAGAGCAATGTTTTCCTTGCACCGAGGAGTGTATCGGATCATTTAGGAACCATCAAGCCAGAGATTGCACTGAGAGGGGTGCAACCAATCGGTCCATTTAAGGTGCAAGCGCTCTCGCAAGCGTTTGCGCCGGCGGCAGCGGCTTGCCGCGTGAAAGCAAGGAGAACTGCGATGACCACGATTTATTCGACGGCAGGCCAACCTGCTCCCCAAAGCGCCCTGGGCGGATTCTTCCGCGTCCTCGGAAGCTGGGTAAACGGCATCGTCACCTATCTTGCGCGCCGACAGGCCATCCAGACGCTGAGCGAACTGGACGATCGCGCGCTCCGCGACATCGGCATCGAACGCAGCCGGATTGAATCGGCCGTGCGCGGCGTCGTCGATCCGGAATTCGGGCGCATCATGTGAGGCGCGCAGCATCGCGCTGCTTATCAAACGGCCCGGTCGAAAGATCGGGCCGAAATTGTTTGTCGGATCGCGACCGCGCAACGCGCGACAGTGCAGCGTGGCTAAAATACCCCACCACCCGGAATAGAATGGAAGCGAACAACCATCTCCTAGGTTCCTAGGACGCAGATTTCGCACGCGATCGGTACGTGAACGATCAGCGCGGAATCTTGCGAACCTGGAGATGGAAATGAAATTGTTGGCCCACCGCCATTTCATGCGGCGACACGCCATCGGGCTGGCGCCGTTGATTGCGATGATCGCGCCGGTAGAGCGCGCCGAGGCCGCGTGCGATCCGGTATCGCCGGTCAACAACGTCACCGTCACTTGCACGGGCACGACGACCAATGCCAACGGCACCAATGGTTACGGCAACAGCCGTAGCGTGTCCGGCGATACGGACAACACCTACAATATTTTATCCGGCGCCTCGGTATCGGGGACCGACAACGGCTTGAGTTTCTTCACGCGAGGAACTGTCAACAACTCCGGTACCATTACAGGAGGGGATACCGGCGTCCGCGGCCAGGCTCTCGGCACCGTGAACAATTCCGGTGTCATTTCGGCAACGGGACCCTTCGGCTCGGGCATCTTCATTCTTGGCACCGGCATTGCCAACAACTCCGGAAGTATCTCGGGGGGAAGCATCGGCGTTGAATTGCAAAATGGCGAGGTGACCAACGCGAGCACCGGCACCATCACCGGGGGAGACGATGGGGTTAAGATTTTCGATGTGGCCAAAGTGTCCAATGCCGGGATTATCGAGGCAGGAGTCCGTGGCATTAATTTTGTCCGTACCTTTGGAGGGACCGGCGAAATCTCGAACAGCGGCAGCATTACGGCCGGGACCAACGCAATAGAAAGCCTCAAGGCGTTGCAGCTGACCAATTCGGGCGTCATCTCGGGCGGCGCGGCTGGCGTCGCCGCCGCCGATATCATCACCGTGAACAATTCGGGCAGTATCGCGGGCGCGGGACCGAACGGCGCGGGCATCAACGCCGCGACCGTCAACGTCACCAGCAACACCGGCACCATTTTTGGCGGATTCGCTGGCATCGACTTGACCACCCTTGCGAACGTGGCGAATGCCGGCACTATCTCAGGAGGGACTTTTGGTATCGCCAGCCTCGGTCTCTCTGGCGGCAACATCAACGTGACGAGCAACACCGGTACCATCACAGGAGCGCTCCTGGCTGTTGGTACCATCGGTTCGGTGACCGTGAACAACTCTGGTGGGATTCTGGCGGGCACGAACGGTGTCGGCATCGAGGGCGAAACGGTCGCTGTGAGCAATGCGCGCCCCGGTACTATCTCCGCTGGACGGTTCGGTGTCCACGCTGACACCGCCAAGATAGACAATGCCGGCACCATCTCGGCGACGGATGCGAACGGCACCGGAATTCAAGCATTGAACGCCACGGTAAACAACTCCGGCTCCATCTTTGGCGGAGCAGCCGGCAATGCAATCAGCGTCATCGATTCCGCCAATGTCATCAACACCGGCAACATTTTGGGCGGCTCCAATGGTATCGCTGTCTCGGGCTTCGCGACCATCGACAATGCCGGCTCAATCTCGGGAGGGGTGTCCGGTGTCGTGGCCACGAGCGCCGATATCATCAACACTGGCGTCATCACCGGACGTCAGGCCGCGATTTTCGTTGGTGAAGCCACGATCCGCAACTCGGGTCTCATTTCAGGACTCAACGCCAACGGTTTGGGAATTGACGGTCTCAACCTCAACGTAACCAACTCAGGGTTCATTTTTGGGACGGGCTCGGGCCTCGTTCCTGGGTCGGGCGCGACTGCGATCAACGCCGGCAGATCTGCCATTGTGAACAATTCCGGCACGATTGCGGGTGATGCCGGCGTCAGCGCCGTTACAACCGCCACCGTCAACAATTCCGGCGACATCTCGGGTGGGACATTCGGTGTCAACGCCGGCGCCGGCGCTACGGTCACCAATTCCGGCGCGATCTCGGCCTCCGGTCCCAACGGCATTGTCATCGCCAGCAACGCCAGTGCCATCGTCAATAACAGCGGCACAATAACGGCCTTGGGCGCGCTGGGGATTGGGGTCTTGGCGGGTACCGATGCCACGGTCACCAATTTCGGCTCCATCTCGGCAGAATTCGAAGCAATCGGGGCCACGACTACCGTCGTGAAGAATTTTGGCTCGATATTCGGCGGTGTCGTCGGCATCTTTGGCAACACAGTAACTGTTGCCAACTCCAGCTCGATCTCGGGAAATACTGGTATTTTATCTCTCGGCGCTGCCAGTATCGCCAATTCCGGCACTATCATCGGCACCGGCGGCACCGCGATCAAGCTGAGTTCCGCCGCCGATACGCTGACGCTGAGAGCCGGCTCGCGCATCACAGGCGTGGTCGACATGGGTCTTGGCAATGACGTCGTCAACGTTGCGGTCAGCGCGCCCAACACCAGAGTGTCGACGCTGACGTCAGTGGCGCTGCCGACCTTCATCAATTTTACCGGCGTCCTCAACACCAGCTTCTCTGGCGGCAACAACAGCAATCCGGCAGTCTCCGCAGGGACAACGCTCGCCACGCTGGATCCGACCGCGCTGGCGCAGGCCGATCGCGCGCTGATGGATTTCACCGGCGGCGTATCGTCGCTGGTGCAGGGCCGTCTCAACGGCGTGCCGCCGTCGGCGAACGGGTCGATGATGGCAATGGCCTACGCGCCCGACAGCGGCAATGCCGGGCGCTTCCTCAAGGCACCCGCCGCTTCGGGCTGGAGCAACGCCGCGCCGATTACGGTATGGGCCAATAGTTTTGGCGGTCAGCGCACCCAGGACGAGACGGCGGCGACCTTGCGCTCAACCAACACCGCCTGGAGCAGCGCGATGGGTATCGACCGCAAGATACGACCGGACTGGCTGGTCGGTGCGTTCATCGGCGGCGGCTCGGGGCGGCTGTCGGTCGATCTCGGCTCGCAGCACGTCGATACGGATTACCTGTTCGGCGGCGCCTACAGCCGCTTCGAATGGGCCGCGCAATTCTTCGATTTCACCGTGCAGGGCGGCGGCTCTTCCAACAAGTCGAGCCGGCTGGTGCTGAACAACAATGCTGCGGAGACGGCGAAAGCGACCTATGACGGTTGGTTCATCAGTCCGGAACTTGCCTACGGCCTACGCTATCAGATCGGCAATGGCTATGTGCTGACGCCGACGGCGCGCGTGCGCTATGTCGCGGGGTTCTTCGACGGCTACTCCGAGACAGGTTCGGCGCAAGGGCTGACGGTCGGCAGCCGCACGCTGCAGAACTTCGAGGAGCGCGGCCAGCTCGAAGTGTCGAAGACGACGAACTTCTTCGGCGGCGATCACACCCTGAAGACCAGCGTCCATGGCGGCGTGATCGCGCAGCAGCGCGTCGGCGACACCACTGTCAATACGGTGCTGATCGGGCAAAATCTTTCCTTCGCGACGCCCGGCAAGGGCAGCACGGTGGGCGCCGTGTTCGGGGCCGGCTTCGATTATCACACCGCCAAGAACGTCGCGCTGTTCGGTGCGGTGGAAGGCATTGCGATGTCCGACCAGAGCCGGATCGGCACTGCCAGGGGCGGCGTTCGCGTCGCGTTCTGAGAACGATTTTCTTGACCAGGCGCCCGGCGACCCGAGGAGAGCTTCGGCTCGGGTCGAGCCGGGCATCCTACGATCGTAGGATGTGCCGTATTCCCAACCAATCAACAGTGCCGCTTCAATATAATTTGAGCAGACGCGTTGCCCGGATCATCGCAAGAACGGATGACGCATCGCTGCCGTCTTACCGGGGGCACATTTTCGGGATGACCAATGAACAGCGTTTCACATTTGCGGTCGGTCTCTGCATTGTCCACATCAGACGATTTCGATGATCAGCAACGGCTGAGTGACCTGATCAGCGCCGTTTACGACGCCGCCATTGAAGCTTCTCTTTGGGAGAGTGCCATCGAACGGGTCGCCGGCTTTGTCGGCGGCTCCGGCGGCGGACTTTTCTGCAAGGATGTCGGCGTTCCGCACGCGTCGATCCCGCACCGCGTTGGATTTCAGACGCCGTTGCCGGTTGCTCTCTTTCAACAGATCTATCCGGCCGCCGAGGGACACTTCCTCGGCGACCTCGAACAGCCGATCGCGACCACCGACCTGATGTCGTTCGGCGAACTCGCCGAGAGCGAATTGTATCGTCAATGGGCCGAGCCCCAGGGCCTGGTCGATTTCCTGAGCGCGGTGGTCGACAGGACGACCGTCAGCGCTGCCATTTTCGGAATCTTCCGCCACGAACGGAACGGCGTCGTCGACGACCAAGCGCGCCGCCAGATGAGGCTGATCGCGCCGCATATCAGGCGCGCCGTACTGATCGGCAGAATGTTCGAGTTCAGGGCGGCGGAAGTCGCGACCTTCGTCGATACGCTCGATGGGCTCAGTGCCGGCATGTATCTGGTCGATGCGGCCGGGCGCCTGATTCATGCCAATGCCGCCGGCCATGCGCTTCTTGGCGCGAGCGATATTCTCAGTTCCGTTGGCGGGCGGCTGGTCGCCAGGGATGCGCATATCGATCGGGCCTTGCGGGACGTCTTTGCAGCCGCGGGGCAGGGCGACGCGGCCCTCGGCACCAAGGGTATCGCGGTGCCGCTGACGGGAAAGGACGGCGAACGCTACATCGCCCACGCGCTGTCTCTAACCTCGGGAGCGCGGCGGCGCGCCGGAGTCGTCAATACTGCCGCTGCGGCTCTGTTCGTCCGCAAGGCGACCTTGGCGGTACCTTCCGCGCCGCAAGCCATCGGCACTGCCTTCAGGCTGACGCCGACCGAGCTTCGCGTATTGCTGGCGATCGTCGAGGTCGGCGGCGTTCCGGAAGTCGCCACCGCGTTCGGCATCGCCGACACGACGGTCAGGACGCATGTCACCCGCCTGTTCGAAAAGACCGGTACCTCGCGGCAGGCTGATCTCGTTAAGCTCGTGGCCGGATATGCAACGCCGCTGACTGACTAAGCGCGACCGGGATCGTCACGCGGCATAGCCTCCTGATCCCTGTTGCCGCACGGCCGGCGTCGCGCTTCGACAACGTCGGGCGCTGACGATCCAACACAGCCTCCAACGTTCCTAGGACGACACTCAGAAGGCAATTGCTCAGGATGCCAGGCGTCCGGCCGGAGAGCCGTGGCAGCGCGGGCGATCCGGCATTCGCCGCTGCGTTTTGAATCCAGCACAGGGCACGGCAGCCATGAGCATTGAAGTCGTTCTGAGCAAGGCGCCTGCCACAAAATCCGGGCAACGAACGGTAACAGCTTGCAGAGCAGTAATTTGCGCGTTCGCCGCCACGGGAATCCTGTCGACGAACATTTTTCTGCCCTCGCTGCCGATGATTGCCGCCGATCTGCGCGTATCCAGTGTGGCCGTCACTTCGACCATCACCGTCTTTCTGGCGATTTTTGCCGTCGGACAATTGATTGTCGGGCCGCTGTCGGATTGGCTGGGGCGGCAAATGCCAATCCTGATCGGGCTGTGTATCTTTGTGCTTGGAACGATGTGGTGCGCGTTCGCGGGCGATCTGCTGGGCCTGCTGATCGGCCGATCGATACAAGCTGCCGGCGCATGTACGTTTGCCGTGCTCTCACGCGCCATTGCCCGGGATCTGTTCGATGGCCAGGCGTTGGCGAAGACAATGGCGTCGATCACGATCGCAACCGCGGCTGCCCCGGGGTTCTCTCCGCTCCTGGGCAGCGCGCTTGATCATGTTTTCGGCTGGCGCTCCGAATTTGCCTTTGTCGCGGTGTTCGCAATCTGCGCCGGGGCGGCGTATGCAGCTTTCGTCGGCGAAACCAAGGCCGCCTCCGATAGTTCCCTGCATCCCCTCAGCATCGCCGGTACCTATCTGGGCCTGGTTCGAGACGCGCGGTTCGCCGCACCTGCCAGCACCGCGGGTTTGTTGATGGCCGGCCTGTTCGCCGTTTTCTCCGGCGCGCCGCGCGTGCTTCTCGAAGGCTTCGGCTTGTCGCCGGTCATGCTCGGTCTGCTGTTTGCAGGCGTTGTCTTCCTGGTGTTTGGAGCGGGGATGCTGGCGCCAAGACTGTCGGCGCGGTTCGGCCTGTATCGTGCTATTCTGGTTGGCTTGGGATTGGCCGTTGTGGGAGGCATCGCGCTGCTTATCGCGATCCTGGTCGCGAGGAACGCGTTGCTGCCATTTTTCGTTACCGCTTCGATCTTCCTGTTCGGTTTGGGAATCGCGAGCCCGCTGTCGAGTGCGGCCGCGCTATCGCCATTCGGTGACAGTGCCGGCGCCGCCGCAGCCTTGTTTGGTTTCTCGCAAATGGCCGGAGCAGCCTGCGGGGCATGGCTCGCAGCTATCCTCGACAGCGACCCGGCCATCGGGCTTGGAACCGTGCTGGCGCTGACGTCTCTTCTCGCGCTGGTCCTGCATGGTTGGAAATGGTGGCCGGAGTAATCGCCGTCGATTTTTTCCCGGCCACCGCACCGTGGCTCCGCCTCATCTTCTTTCTCGGCACGAAGTGCGCGACATCCTGCGATCGTGCGACGCGGCGCAGACATGCCCGTGACATGGTTGCGCAAATGCTCCGCGGCCGGTCAGGGAATATCAGATGCATTCCGTCAATAAATTGCGGGTCACTGGCCCACACCGGCCCAGTCTTTGGTCAACCAAAGACCACCCACGACCGGCGCTGGGCGGCCGAATCTGGACATGGCTGCTGGCCGCCTTGCACGAGTCGAGGGAGCAGGAAGCCGCGCGGGTGATCCGCCGGCATCGCGATCTCATTCAGAATTTCCAATCTATCGAACTTCCCGGCCGTCGGGTGGATCCAAAAAACCATGCATGAGCGGCGAATAAGGCTGCGCGCCGGGATTGAGCACATACTCATCGCAGCCTTGATTATCGGCCTCGCATTAGGGCTTGGGTTTGCCTTCAACGAACTCGATGCCGCATTGAAGGACGCCTGCTCAAGTCTGGCCACGATGGCCACCATTGGGAATTAGGTCCCAGATTCGGCCGCCTAGTGCCGCACTACCAGCACCGAACATCCTGCGTAGCGCACGACATGGCCGGCGTTGGAGCCGAGGAAATAGGTCCGCATCGCCGGCCGGTGTGAGGTCATCACGATCAGGTCGGCCTTGATCGCCGCCGCCTCTTCGAGGATCTCGTGATAGATGCCGCCCTGCCGCACTGCGGTGGAAATCCGCGACGCATTGATGCCGGATTCTTTCGCCACGATCGCGAGCGCTTCCTCAGAGGCCGCGCGCTGCAGCACGTCGAAATCGGCCGGCACATATTCCGCCAGCATCGCCGGCGTCATCGGCTGCACATTGAGCAGGCGCACCGAGCCGTTCCAGGTCTGCGATAGTGTTGCAGCGGTCGCGATCGCAGGCTTGGCCAGATCGGTGTCGGCCAGATCGATCGGCACCAGAATCGACTTGAACATCTGCGCCTCCTGCCTTGAGCCCGTTCGGTCCCGATTTATCAGAACCGGGCCCTAGCCTTTTGTTTTGACGTGTTTTCTTTTGCGCGAACTTGTTCTCAATCCGCTCGAAAGCCATGTCGTGAAAAGCTTAGCATGGCGGGGCGGGAATGTCCGCGCAGCTCAATCGTCGAGCGCCTGCTTCAGCAATTTCGGGCTGGTGAAGCGCACCAATTCGCCGCGGCGGAACGCGACCTCGTTCCAGTCGTCGACCGCAAAATCCAGGATGGCCAGGCCGGCGGTTGGCAGATTGTCCTCAAGTGACTTCTTCGCTGCCGTGTCGCCGCTGCCGGCGAGCATCAAGGCCAGCTCATGCATGCCGGGATTATGGCCGATCAGCATCAAGCGCGCGGGATTGGTGACCTCGGCCAGCCGGATGAGCCGCAGAAGCTGCGTCGGCTCGGCGCCGTAGAGTTCGTCGAGCAGTTCGACCCGTGGCTGGTGGACCCGCACGGCATTCTTCATCGCATCGCGCGCGATCTCCCAGGTCTGGCGCGCCCGCACCGCGGTGGAAACCAGGACCGCGTCGGGGAGGGGCGGATGCCGGCCGATCCAGGTTCCGATGGCGGCGGCATCCAGCCGGCCGCGCTCGTCGAGACGGCGGTCCTGATCATGGCCCGAAGGCGCGGCGTGTTCGGTCTTGGCGTGACGCAGCAGCATCAAACGGCGCATGGGCGCGATCTCGATTCGGTCTTAGTCTGGACTAATCTACAAGCTCATGTCCGGGAAATGGTGACAAGCGCTGCAGCGGTCCGTAAGAAACGCCATGCCCGAGACTTTCACAAGTGCGACCAACGGCCCCGACGGCGACGCGTCGTTTCGCTCGCGTCTATCATTCGACCTGGATGTTGACATTTGCGTGGTCGGAGCCGGACTTGCCGGCCTGACGGTGGCGTTGGAGGCCGCGCGCCTCGGCGCCAGCGTGGCGGTGCTCGAAGGCCGGCATGTCGGTTGGAACGCGTCCGGCCATCAGCTCGGCACGGTCATGCCGGGCTACAGTCTTCCGATCGGCGACCTGATCGAGCGCGTCGGCCTGGAGGACGCGCGCGAGCTGTGGGCGATGTCGAAAGAGGGCGCCGATTACGTTCGCGCCGCCGCCACCGAAGAGGCGATGCCGGGAATTGCACTGACCGAGGGCGCGCTGGAGGTCTCCAATGTCGACGCCGGCGAAACGCTGATCAGCCGCCTGCAGATGCTGAGCGAGGATTTCGAGACCGAGGTCGAGGGATGGCAGGTCGATCGCGTTCGCGATCAGCTCGGGACGGCACGCTATTTCCACGGCATCTATTATCCGCGCGCGTTCCAGATCGACGGTCGCAAATACATCCACGGTCTTGCCGCGCTGGCGCGGCGGGCGGGCGCACGCATCTTCGAGGATACGCCGGTCGTCAGCATCGATTCGTCGGGTATTCGCAAGCGCATCGTGACGCCGTCGGCGCGGCTGCGCGCCTCGCACATCGTGCTGGCCGGCAACGTTCATCTCGGCGCTCCGTTGCGCCGCCTGTCGGAGACGCTGCTGCCGGTCTGGCGCTATGCCGCAGTCACGGAGCCGCTCGGCGAGCGGCTGGGCGAGATGATCGCCTTCAAGGGTTCGGTGGCCGACAGCGACGGCATCGATCATTTCCGGATCGTCGGCGGCGACCGGCTGATGTGGGCAAACCCGGAAACCACCTGGGAGGCGCGGCCGCGCCGCTTTGGACCCGCCATTCAGCGCCGCATCGCCACCATCTTCCCCCAACTCGGCAAGGTCGCGATATCGGACGTGTTCGGCGGTGCGGTCGGGGTGACCGTGCACGGCATGCCGCAGATCGGCCAACTACGCAAAGGGCTGTGGGTCGCCAGCGGCTTCGGCCGCCAGGGCCTGAACACCTCGGCGATGGCGGGGCAGGTCATCGCGCGCAGCATCCTGTGGGGCGAGGAACGCTGGAAGCTGTTCTCGCCGTTCGAACTGGTCTGGGCGGGCGGCGCCACCGGCCGCGTCGCCGGCCAACTGATCGGCCTGTGGGGGCGGGGCCAATCCGCCGCGGCGGGCGCGCTGGCCCGTTACCGGGAGGGCGCCCGCGTCCGGGAAGGCGTGCGCGAGGCACGCCTGGCGGAGGCCAATCGGCAGGCCGGAACCAGGCCGCCGCGTCCACCGGCCGGGCCGCGCCCGGTGCGTCCACAGCCTCCGCGGCCGGCAGTGGCGCCGGTCGGCGGGGGATCAGCCGCCCCCTCGCAGGAAAGTGAGATCATTCGGGACGGTTCCGTGTAACGTCGGCGCGCTTGGGCCGTACTTGATGGCGAACCATTACGCCCGCCTTGCACGGAGATTTCCATGATCGACCGCCGTATTCTGCTCGCATCCCTGGCCAGCCTGTTTGGCCTTGCCGCTTTCCGCTGGCTGCGCGCCACGCCGGCGCAGGCCGCCGAGAAATTCGAGGTCGAGAAGACCGACGCCGAATGGCGCGCGCAGCTCACGCCGCAGCAGTATGACATCCTGCGCAAGCACGGCACCGAGCGGCCGGGTTCGAGCCCGCTGCTGAAGGAAAAGCGCAAGGGCGTCTTCGCCTGCGCCGGCTGCGACCTGCCGCTGTTCTCCTCGGAAACCAAATATGAGAGCGGCACCGGCTGGCCGAGCTTCTGGAAACCGCTCGACAATGCCATTGGCGAAACCAAGGACACGACGTTCGGGATGACGCGCACGGAAGTCCACTGCCGCCGCTGCGGCGGACACATGGGGCACGTCTTCGAGGACGGACCGCAACCGACCGGTTTGCGCTATTGCATCGACGGGTTTGGGCTGGTGTTTCATCCGGCCGGGCCACAGGCGTCATAACGGCGCTGCCCGGCAATTGTTGCCCCGCCCGGCAAATGTGCCCCGGTCTTCGGACCGGGGCTTTTTTATTAAGCCATTGATTTTTATGGATTTTATGGTTTGGCACGACGCTTGCGACGTGTTCTCCCGACGCGGCCTCGGTTTCCCCAAAACGGCGAGCCGCCCGGATCGAATTTGGAGAACATGTCATGGGTATCTTCGGCGCTCTTACCACCGCGGTCGGCGGCCTCCGCGCCAACTCCTACGCGCTGGAAAACGTCTCGGGTAACATCGCGAACTCGCAGACGACGGCATTCAAGCGCGTCGACACCTCCTTCCTCGATCTCATTCCGCAAACTTCCAGTACCGCGCAGCTCGCCGGCGGCGTGACCACGCAATCCCGCTCCACCAACTCGGTGCAGGGCGACGTCCAGACGGCCTCGGTTGCGACCTTCATGGCGATCAACGGCAACGGCTTCTTCGCGGTGCAAAAGCCTGGCAACTTCACCGACGGCACGCCGGTGTTCGACGGCGTCGACCGCTACACCCGCCGCGGCGACTTCCAGATCGACAAGAGCGGCTACCTCGTCAACGGCGCCGGCTATTATCTGCAGGGCGTGCCGATCGATCCGACCACCGGCAACCCCTCGGGCAGTTCGCCGCAGGTCCTCCGATTCCAGAACGACTTCCTGCCGGCGCAGGAGACCACCCGTATCGACTATCGCGCCAACCTCGCCAGCTATCCGCTGACCACCAAGCATGACGTTTCCGTTCCCGGATCGGAATTGATCGCGGCGGCGTCATACAGCGTCGGACATAATCCTTTGGCGCTCGGCACGCCTGCGGCGCCCTATACTGACTCCACCGTGGGTGGCACGATTCAGAACAACAAAGCGACGCCGTCGGTGGCGAATACGCTCTCGACCCTGCTCAACGGTCTCGCCGGCACCAACTCGATCTCCGCCAATTTCATCGCAGGCGACACCATCACGGTCAACGCCCAGACCATCACCTTCATGACGTCAGGCGCTGCCGGCAACAACCAGGTCAACATCGGCGACGACATCCAAACCTTGCTGGGCAAGATCGACGCGCTCACGGGAACCGCACTGCCATCGGGAATCAACGCCGGCGCGATCACGCTGCATTCCGGCGTACTCTCCAATCTCTCGATCTCGAGCTCGAACACCGCGGCCTGGGCTGCGCTTGGCTTCAATGGCACCATGACGGCAACGCGCGGCGGCGGCGGCGGCATCGGCACCGGCCAGGTTGTCGGCAACGACAATTCGACATTCCTCAACGAGTCGGTGGCGGGTGGTGCGGTCACGACCTATGACGTTTCGGGCGCGCCGGTGAACCTGCAGTTCCGCTGGGCCAAGACCGACAGCACCACCCTCGGCCCCGGTCACACCGACACCTGGAACCTGTACTACCAGGTCAATCCCAACGCGACCGGCACCCAGGTCGCCTGGCAGAACGTCAACACCAACTTCACCTTCTCGGCCTCGGGCCAGATGTCCCCGGCAGTTCCGTCGGTCACGCTCGCCAACGCCGTCGTCAATGGCGTGGCGCTCGGCAGCCCCGTCATCAACTTCGGCACCGGCGGCGTCACCCAGTTCGCCGACGCCAACGGCAACGTCCAGGTCAACCAGATCCAGCAGGACGGCTTCCCGGCCGGCCAATTGCAGTCGGTCGGCGTCGGCAGCAATGGCCGCATCGTCGGCAACTATTCCAACGGCCGCAACCTCGACCTCGCCGAAATCTCGGTCGCGACCTTCAACGGCACCAACTTCCTCAAACGCGTCAACGGCGGCGCGTTCGAGATCACGGACGGATCCGGACAGGCGCTGTTCGGCAAGTCCGGAACCATCGTTGGCTCGTCGCTGGAAGGATCCAACACCGATATCGCCGACGAGTTCACCAAGCTGATCGTCACCCAGCAGGCTTACTCGGCGAACACCAAGGTCATCACCACCTCCAACACGATGGTGCAGGATCTCCTGAACGTACTGCGCTGATTTCGCGCCGTCGTTCGCGATACGACTTGAGATGGGCAATTAGTCATGGGTTTGAGCCAAGCTCTCGCTATCGCGATGTCAGGCCTGCGTGCGACGCAGGCCTCGATCTCGCTGGTCGGATCGAACGTCGCCAATGCGGAAACGCCGGGTTACGTCAGGAAGACGGTCATCCAGGTCGCCGGCACCAACGGCGATTACGGCTCGAGCGTTCTCCTCAACGGCGTCGACCGGCAGCTCGATCAATATCTGCAGACCCAATTGCGAACCGAAACCTCAGGCGCAGCTTACGCCGACATCCGCTCGACCTTCCTTGCCAATCTGCAGAACGTCTACGGAAATCCGGCTGAAACCGGCACCATCGAGGATTCGTTCAACAAGCTCCTGACTGCCTTCCAGGGCCTGTCGACGAGCCCGGACTCGCAGTCGGCGCGGATCAGTGCGGTCGCCGCCGCGCAGACCATGGCGCAGACGCTCAATGCGACGACGCAGGGGATCCAGAACCTTCGCGCCAACGCCGAGATGGGCATCAACGATTCCATCACCACCGCAAACAACGCGATGGCCCAGATCGCGTTCATCAACAACCAGCTCCAGGCCAGCGGCAAGACCGACGCGGCGACGGCGTCGCTGCTGGATCAGCGTGACCAGTATATTACCCAACTGTCGAGCTTGATGGACGTCAGGACCGTCGTCAACGACCTCAACCAGGTGACCGTATTCACCAACTCCGGCGTGCAACTGGTCGGCACCGAGGCTGCGCGGCTCAGCTTCAATCCGCAGGGCACGATCACGCCCAACACGCTGTACAACATCGATCCGACCAAGAGCAACGTCGGTACCATCGCGATCAATTTCCCGCACGGCGGCAGCTACGATCTGGTGGCGACCAACTCGATTCGTTCGGGCAAGATCGCGGCCTATCTCGAACTGCGCGACAACACGCTGGTGAAGGCACAGGCGCAGGTCGACCAGTTCGCGGCATCTATGTCGAGTGCGCTGTCGGACAAGACGACTGCAGGCACGGCCGCTCCGGCGTCGGTGCTGCCGCAGGCCGGTTATGATCTTGATCTGACGGGCTTGCAGTCGGGCAACGTCATGCACGTTACCTACAAGGACAACACCACCGGCATCACGCACAATCTCTCGATCGTGCGCGTCGACGATCCGAGCGTGCTGCCGTTGAGCAATACTGCGACGCTCGATCCGAACGATGAGGTTCTCGGCGTCAATTTCGCCGGCGGCATGGCTTCGGTGGTTACCCAGCTCAATGCCGCGCTCGGCTCGAGCGATCTCCAATTCTCAAACCCGTCGGGGTCGACCTTGCGCGTGCTGGACGACGGCGCGCCGAATCGCTCCGACGTCCTGGCGGCGTCGGTCACCACGACGATGTCCTCGCTCACCAGCGGCAATGCGCAGCTGCCGTTGTTCACCGACAATGGCGGGCTCTTTTCCGGTGCGATCACCGCCAGCGGTTCGCAGCAGACCGGTCTCGGCGGCCGCATCAGCGTCAATCTCGGGCTGCTCGGCGATCCCTCGCGCACCATCGTGTTTTCCACCAGCCCGTTGACGGCTGCGGGCGACACCACGCGTTCCGACTTCATTCTCACGCAGCTGACGTCGGGGACCTATCGCTATTCGCCGCAGACCGGCATCGGAACCACCGGCGCTCCGTTCACCGGCACGCTGGTCAACTTCGCCAAGCAGTTCATCAGCCAGCAGGGCGAAGCCGCAACCGCCGCCAAGCAATTGTCCGACGGTCAGTCCGTGGTGCTGAACACCCTGCAGAAGAAGGTGACCGATGCCTCGGGCGTCAATATCGACGACGAGATGGCGCATCTGCTCGCTCTGCAGAACGCCTATTCCGCCAATGCGCGCGTCATGTCGTCCATCAAGCAGATGTACGACACGCTGATCCAGGCCATGTGAGGGTTTCATGTCTATCGATGGCGTTAACGGCCGAACATCCTATATCGGGACCTCGATCCTCAATATCCGCGCGCAACTCGACAATCTGACGCAGCAGCTCGCCAGCGGCCGGGTCTCGACGACCTATGCCGGGCAGGGCGCCAATCGCGGCTTTGCGCTTAGCTTGCGCGCCCAGGTCAGCGGTCTGGATTCCTATGCGGACACCGCGAAGAACGTCAATATCAGGCTCAACGTCGTCAACCTTGCGCTGCAGGGCTTGTCCGACATCGGTACTTCGGTGAAGAGCGCGGCCGGTACGTCGACCATCGTGCTCAACAACAACGGTCAAACCTCCGGCCAGATCACGGCGCAGGCGGCGTTCTCGAACGCGGTGTCGCTGCTCAACAGCCAGACCGGCGACCGCTATCTGTTTTCCGGACGCACCACCGACACGGCCGCGACCGTGTCGGCCGATGTCATGCTCGACGGCGTGGGAACGCAGGCCGGGTTGAAGCAACTCATCAACGAGCGCCGCCAGGCCGATCAGGGCGTCGGCAACATGGGGCATCTGACGGTCTCCGCGCCGCCGTTGACGACCACCGTGACCAGCCTCGCCGAAGACGGTTCATCGTTCGGGTTGAAGCTCGGTTCGATCAGTTCGTCGCTGACAGGCGCGACCGTGACGCAGCCGGTCGGCGCGCCGCCGGCCGCCACCGTCGATCTCGGCGCCGTCAATCCGAACGAGGGCGACAAGATCACGTTCAACTTCAACCTGCCCGACGGCACCACCGAGTCGATCGCGCTGACCGCGACGACGAAGAACCCGCCACCGGCAGGCTCGTTTCTGATCGGCGTCGATACGGCCGCGACCACCACGAATTTACAGGCGACATTGACGTCTTCGATCCAGACGCTGGGCGACACGTCGCTGGTCGCGGCATCCGCGATCGCGGCATCCGACAATTTCTTCAATCCGTCTGCGACCGTGACGGGGGCTGCGGTCAACAATCAGCTCGCGGTGCCGGCGCCGATCACCGGCGCTACGCTGCTTTCGGGCGCTGCGGCAACCGATTCGGTGACCCCGAGCTTTGCGGTGGGCGATACCATTACGGTCAACGGCACGCCGATCAGCTTCGTCGCATCGGGTGCGACCGGCAACCAGCTCAACATTACCGACAGCGTGCAGACCCTGCTGGCAAAGATCGATTCGATCACCGGCACCGGTACGCCGTCGACCGTCACCGGCGGCGTGATCGCGCTGCACGGCGGTGACGGCGCGAGCCTGACGGTCTCCAGTTCGAACACGGCGGCATTCGCGGCGCTGGGCTTCAGCGCCCCGGCAAATGCAAATCCGGCGCCGTTGCGCGTCAACGGTCCGCCGTTCGCCACCGCCACCAATCTGATCGGCGGCACGTCCGCCAATACCGTCTCGTGGTACACGGGCGAACTCGGTACCGATCCGCCGCGCGGCACCGCGATTGCGCGCATCGACCAGTCGATCACGGTGCAGTATGGCGCGCGCGCCAACGAGCAGGCGTTGCGCTATCAGTTGCAGAACATCGCGGTGTATTCCGCGGTCACGACCAATTCCAGCAACCCGAACTCGAAGGCGCAGGTGAACGCGCTGCAGCAGCGGATTTCGGCAAACCTGGCGCCGCAGACCGGCCAGCAATCGATTCAGGACATGCAGGCGGAGTTCGCCGGCGCACAGAACGCCATCAAGGCTTCGACCGACCGCCAGACCCAGCTCAAGGGAATGGCGCAGACCATGCTCGACCAGATCGAGGGCATCAACCAGGACGAGGTCGCGACCAAGATCCTGGCGCTGCAGACCAGCCTGCAGGCGTCGTATCAGACCACCTCGATGCTGTACCAGACCACGCTGACCAAGTACCTGCCGGTCTGATCGCAATCTCGGCGGGCAAGCAAAAAGGCCTCCTTGCGGAGGCCTTTTTCTATTTGGCGTGCTCGCGCTTCCTCATGCAGACTTGCGATCGGGCTCGCCGCTCTGGAGCTTTCGGGCGCTTTCGAGCAACTGCTCTTCATGGCCGATCAATTTCTTCGATTCCTTCAGCGCGTGGTAGAGATCGCCGTTCAAGATGTAGTTGTTGATCCCTTCGATGAAGGGCCATGCGCTCGGCATTGCGGTCAGGATGTCACGCACCAGGCTGAAATAGGTCGGGTGATGCGCCATCGGATCCGGTGACAGGTACATCAGCTGCACGGCGAGATAGACCAGCTTGGCCGGCGTGTCGGCGGTCTCGGGCGTGAGGATGTCTTTCTCGCGCAGGATCGGAATCCTGTCGCCGTCGATCAGCAGTCTGGCGCGCTGATCGGTGTTGGTGACCACGCAGGCGCCGATGATGATTCGCTCGTGCGGTTTGAGCTCGACTTTCAAGGCCATGCCTGTTCTCCGTTTGGCGCTTTTCGCGCGTTGTCGTGCCCGCCGGCAGATTCGCATCCTTTCCCATGATGGTTAACCAATGGTGAACATGCGATTTGTGCCCATTTGACGGGGCTTTTCGCGTGGCGACCCGTAGGAATACGGAGCAGATTCGGAAACGGCCAATTAATTTCAAATTCACCGTCTTTAGGGGCGTCGTGGCCGACCAAATTCATTTTTTCTTAGAGAGTTGGTTTCAGAGTGAGGCGTCGCCTGATCGCGAGGTCGGGTAGTGGCTTGTCTTAATTTCACACCAGAAAGGTATGAAAGATGTCCGGTATTGTTCTTTCGGCTTCGGTTCGCCAGAACCTCCTTTCGCTGCAGTCGACTGCCGACCTGCTCGCGACCACGCAGAACCGCCTTGCCACCGGCAAGAAGGTCAACACGGCCCTCGATAACCCCACCAACTACTTCACCGCGCAGTCGCTCGATGCGCGCGCCGGTGACATCAACAATCTCCTCGACGGTATCGGCAACGGCGTGCAGGTGCTGCAGGCCGCCAACACCGGCATCACCTCGCTACAGAAGCTGGTCGATACCGCGAAGTCGCTGGCCAACCAGGCGCTGCAGAGCGCGGTCGGCTACTCCACCAAGTCGAACGTCTCCGCCACGATCACCGGCGCGACCTCGAACGACCTGCGCGGCACCACGACCTACACCAGCGCGACGGCGACATCCAACGTGCTCTTTTCCGGCGCGGCCGGCGGCACCACGCCGGCCGGCGGTACCACGACGCTCGGCGGCACCTCCGCTCCTCTAGTAGGCACCGGCGCCCCGAACGGTGCGGGTACCGCGAACAGCCTTGCCTTCGGTTTGACTCTGGCGGGCGCGCCCAGCGCCACGACCATTGCGGCCAATGGCGCGCCGACGGATGGCGAGACCCTGACCGTTAACGGCAAGACCATCACCTTCAAGTCGGGCTCGGCTCCGGCGGGTAGCGCTGTTCCCACCGGTTCAGGCGTCTTCAATAACGTCGTCACCGACGGCAACGGTAACTCCACCGTCTATATCGGCACAACCGGTGCCCCGACAGGTACGGTGCAGGACCTTGCGAACGCCATCGACCTCGCCAGCGGCGTCCAGAAGGCCGTGATCAACACCACGACCGGCGTGGCGGCGTTCTCCAACTCTTCGGGCACCAACGCCTCCATCACGACTGGCGCCCTGACGCTACACACGGGCACCGGCTCCGACCTCAGCATCACCGGCCGCGCCGACCTGCTGAGCGCGCTCGGTCTGACCACGTCGGTCGGCTCCGGCGACGCCACGGTCACCCGTCAGCGCCAGATCACGTCTGCCTCGACCGGCACGCTGATCCAGGACGGCTCGACGCTGAACGTCAACGGCAAGATCATTACGTTCAAGAACGCCACGGCTCCGCTGGCGGCAAACGTTCCGGTCGGCTCGGGCGTCAACGGCAACCTCGTCACCGACGGTAACGGCAACTCGACGGTCTATCTGCAGGGCGGCTCGCTCGCCGACACGCTGAAGGCGATCGACCTCGCGACCGGTGTCCAGACCGCGACGAACACCGGCGGTTCGGCAGCGATCGCCGTCGCCCCGGGCCAGGTCGCATCGTCGATCGTTGCGGGCGCGCTGCAGCTCTCGACCGGCACGACCGCCGACCTGGCGATCTCCGGCACGGGCAATGCGCTCTCGGCGCTCGGCCTGACCGGCAACACCGGCACCGGCACAAGCTTCAACGCGGGTCGCAGCGCGGCGCCCGGCAGTCTCTCCGGCAAGACCTTGACCTTCACCTCCTTCAACGGCGGTACGCCGGTCAACGTCACCTTCGGCGACGGCAGCAACGGCACGGTCAAGACTCTCGACCAGCTCAATAACGCGTTGCTGGCCAACAACCTGGCGGCGACGGTGGATTCCACCGGCAAGCTGACGATCACCACCACCAACGACTATGCTTCGTCGACCCTCGGGTCGGTGCTTTCCGGCGGTGCGATCGGCGGCACGCTGACCAGCGCGGTCACGTTCACGATCGCGACGGCTCCGGTGGTCGATATCACGGCGCAGAACGTTCGCAGCAACCTGGTAACCCAGTTCAACGGCATCCTGTCGCAGATCACCACCACCGCGCAGGACGCGTCGTTCAACGGCATCAACCTGCTGGGTGGCGACCAGCTCAAGCTGACGTTCAACGAAACCGGCAAGTCGACGCTGAACATCACCGGCGTCAACTTCAATGCGGCGGGTCTCGGCCTCGCCAACCTTGTTCAGGGCACCGACTTCATCGACAACTCCGCCACCAACAAGGTTATTGCCAACCTGGCTGCCGCTTCGACGCAGCTGCGCACGCAGGCCTCCGCCTTGGGTTCGAACCTGTCGATCGTGCAGATCCGTCAGGACTTCTCGAAGAACCTGATCAACGTGCTGCAGACCGGCTCGTCGAACCTGACGCTGGCCGACACCAACGAGGAAGCGGCGAACAGCCAGGCGCTGTCGACCCGCCAGTCGATCGCGGTGTCCGCGCTGGCGCTGGCCAACCAGTCGCAGCAGAGCGTGCTGCAGCTGCTCCGCTAAGCGGTACGGCGACGTCAACGATCAGGGCGGCGGGGTAGACCCCGCCGCCTTTCTTTTCGGGTGAGGGATATTTCTCGAGAAGAAAAACACAGGCATGAAGAAAAACGTCGAAGCCGATAATTTGGTCTTCGACGTTAAGTTCAACAAAACCTGATGGCCCGCATGCTGGCGCAAATATGGAATTTTTGCCGGATTGCCGACACAGTCGATAACTCGCGCTAACCATATTTAAAGGCGTTACCTGTATGATAGTTAGGCAGTTTTTCGAAAGTCCCGCGGTCTTGCAAATCGCTCCCATCGAGGTTCGTTAATGTCTAATGCAGCTCAGGCCTACGCGCGTACATCGCAAACGACGACGTCCCCCCGTGAAATCGAGGCGCAGGCACTGCTGAAGGCCGCACGGCAGCTCCAGGAAGTCCAGTCCAACTGGAACGGTCCTGACTCAGCCATGCACAATGCGTTGCTCTTCAACCGCAGGCTCTGGTCGATCTTCATGAGCGCGGTCGAGGCGAGCGAGAATCCCCAGCCGATCGACGTTCGGCAGAACATCGCGAACATCGGCGTTTTCGTCATGAAGCAGACCGTCGACATGCAGCTGAATCCGGATCCGGCAAAGCTGAAGTCGCTGATCGACATCAACTGTAACCTCGCTGCCGGCCTTTCAGGGCGCGGCTAACCGGTTCGGGTGAGTGAGCCGACATGGCTGATCTCTGGAGCATCATATCGGCCAACTACAAGACGGTGGGACTGACCGTTCCGTCGAAGACACCCTACGTGGCGGTCGATCCCAAGCTCTATGAAGGCACCTGGACCGGGAAATATGCCGACAACAAGACGTTCAAGTTCACGATTTCGAACGTCACCGGTTTTCGTGCCAAGGTGCAGTACCAGAGCGGCGGCACCAACAAGTTCCAGGAAGTTCTGATCAAGGACCTTTCATTCCGGATTGGCGACACCAAGTTCACGCTATCCGCCTTGGGGAAAGCAGAGATCAAGAACGTCGTCACCGATCCGTCGAGCGGGCAGACCTATCTCGACCAGGCCTATGCAACGCGCGCGAGCTAACGCCCCTGTTGAGTGTCCTAAGCCTGGCGGTCGGTGGTGCGAAGCCGCTGCGGGGCATCCTTGGTCAGGTCAAGCGCGTGGAAATAGGCGCGGCGGCGCAGCACGGCCTCCTCGGGAAACTGCTTCACCACCTGGCTCGTCTTGGTATCGATGACCTGATAGACGACGGCGCGGGCGTCGCGGTCGATCACCACCTGGTTTGACACCGAAGCATTCGAAATGGAAATGCGGACCGCGGCGGAATCGGTGCTGGCGCGCGCGCCTGCGTCGACCGCCGCGACGCTCTGGCTCGCCGGCAGTTCGGTCGCGACCGCATGTTGTGCCGCCTCGCTCACGTGCTGAACGATCGGCGCAGCAACCGGTGCCCCCACCGGTTTGATGTTGAAATCTGTACTCATGGCAGCCTCCAGGCTAGCGCGAGTCAAATCCCAACCCCTCGTCAACGCAATATAGTCCTGCACCTCTCAACGTGGTGTTAGGGAATACGCTCAATTCCGCGATGATGCGGGCGAGCAAATTTAGTTAAAATTGTAGCGATCGAAGACCGCGGTCGGCTACAGCGAGCGGCTGACCGAGAGCGGGGTGATGTTGCGCGGTCCCGGTACGGCGCGTTGCCCCGAGGCCGTATAGGTGTTCGGAATGTTCTTGCGCTGGATCTCGGCGTTGACGCCGCGCACGATGCCTTCGGACACCGCGTGCGCGGTCGCAAGGACGGTGAGGTTGATCTGCAGCATCGCGCGGAACGTGTCGTGATGGCGGCGCAGCGTGGTCAGCAGTTCCGGCGACACCTGTGCCAGATATTTTTGCGCATTCTTCAGATTCTCGACCGCGACCATGTAGCGGCGCGACAGCTCGCCCTTCTGGTCTTCCAGCCGCATCGCCTCGCGCACATTGCCGGCGCGAACCAGTTCGGTTTCGCGTTCGATGATGCCAAGCAGGCCGCTCATCACCTCCATCAGATCTTCCGCGAGCTTGCGCGCGTCGGCCGGCGTGGAGATCGCTCTTGCGGGTGCGGATGCCGGTGAGGGGCTGGCCTGAGGACGCTGGTTCATGTCGGGTTTCCTTTTGGATCAGGCGGCGCGGTTGGCTTGTTGCAGGATCAGGCTGCGGAAGACATCGTTGGAGATGCCGATGCCGCCGGACTTGGCAAAGGATTTCGAATATTCGTCCGTCAGCATCGAGCGCCAGACGCCGGTGCCGGTGGTGTCGCCGAACGGCCCTTCGCCTTTGACGCCGGTGGTCATCTGCGAAAACATCGAGTTGAGGAACATCGCCTCGAACTCCTGGGCCTTGGCGCGGGTCTTTTTCTGCGCCTCGGGCGAAATTTTGGTCAGCGCGTCGGCAAGCTGCAGGTCCTTGCGGCCGTTGATCAGCGAGGTCTTGTCTATACCGTTCATCACATCACCTCGATGTCGGCCTGGATCGCGCCGGCGGCCTTGATCGCCTGCAGGATGCTGATCAGGTCGCGCGGGCCAATGCCGAGCCCGTTGAGGCCGTCGACGAGCTGCTGCAGCGAGACGCCGTCCTTCACGACCGCGAATTTCTTGCCGTCTTCGCTGACGCTGACGCCTGTCCGGGGGGTCACCACCGTGCGGCCGCGGGACAGCGGATTGGGCTGGCTCACTTGCGGGCTCTCCGAAATCGATACGGTGAGATTGCCTTGCGCCACCGCGACGGTGGCGACGCGGACGTCGCGGCCCATCACGATGATGCCCGAGCGCTCGTCGATCACGATCTTGGCGGCCAGATCCGGTTCGACCTGCAATTGCTCGATCTCGGTCAGGAAGGCGACGACGTTGCCCTTGAACTCGGCCGGGATCGCGAGCTGCACGGTGGAGGGATCGATCGGCTCGGCGGTCTTGACGCCGAGGAAATCGTTGACCGCGGCCGCGATGCGCTTGGCGGTGGTGAAGTCGGCGTTGCGCAGCGCCAGCCGGACATTGGGCAGGCGGTTGAGCGCGAATTCGATCTCGCGCTCGATGATGGCGCCGTTGGGGATCCGGCCGTTGGTCGGCACACCGCGCGTGACGCTGGCGGCGGCGCCTTCGGCCGCGAAGCCGGCGATGGCGAGCGAGCCCTGGGCGACCGCATAGACGTTGCCGTCGGCGCCGAGCAGGGGGGTGACCAGCAGGGTGCCGCCCTGCAGGTTCTTGGCATCGCCCAGCGCGGACACCGTGACGTCCATCCGGGTGCCTTGGGTCCCGAACGCCGGCAGGTTGCCGGTGACCATGACGGCGGCGACGTTGCCGGTGCGGATGGTAGCGCCGCGGATGTTGACGCCCATGCGCTCGAGCATCGCCTGCAGCGATTGCTTGGTGAAGGGAATGTTGTTCAGCGTGTCGCCGGTGCCGTTGAGGCCGACGACCAGGCCGTAGCCGATCAACTGGTTTTGCCGCACGCCTTCGATATTGGCGAGATCCTTGATCCGCGATGTCGCGCCCGCAGGCGGGGGCGATAGCGCCAGCGCCAGCAGCGCGGCGCAGGTCACCCAAATCAGTCTTGCCGAACGGATGCCGGGCATCCTGTGCTCCCTCGAGGTCTTCACCGGACCGCTGGCGTCACTCCCATGACGGCGGTCCGCGATTAACTATGCGAGGGTCATGCCATGTCGCGTTTCTCAGGCAATAGCTTGATATTGCTGAATGTTCGCCGGGGCAGGATGTTGCGGCGGCTTCACCACGTTGGGCGAAACTGCCGTACCTCGGCAGATTTTGCCGGGCTATTTACGCATCATTAACCATAAGGAGGCGAAGGTCGCTCCATTCTCACGCCGAGATCACCACGATGCGCATCTACGGACCGAACGGCACCACGCTTGGATCGCCCGCGAGTAACACGCGGCGAACCAGTTCGACCGGCTTCTCGCTGCCGGAAGCGCCGCCTTCTCCCGAAGAGCCGCGCTCGGCCGCAGCACCCAGGGCCGCCGGCAACATCGATGCGCTGCTCGCGCTGCAGGGCGTCGAGGATCCGACCGAGCGCCGCAAGCGGTCGGTAGCCAGGGGCAGGGGCGCGCTCGACGTGCTCGACGAGCTCAAGATCGGGCTGCTCTCCGGCAATCTCGATGCCTCCACCGTGAACCGGCTGCGCGATGCTGCGGCCAATCTGAAGTCCTCCTCGGGCGATCCCGGCCTCGACTCGGTGCTGTCCGAGATTGAGCTGCGGGTTGAAGTCGAGCTGGCAAAGGCCGGGCAGTTCTAGCTTTCGTTTGTCGTTGGCTGCGACGTACTGGATGCCCGCTTGAAGCGGGGCATGACAGTGGTGATTGACTCACGCCGCGATATCCTTGCGCGCGGCGTCATAGCGGCGCTGCGCGGTCAACACTTCCTTCAGATTCCGCTCTGCCCACTCCCGCAACGGATCGACGGCGCCGGCGAGCGTCGCGCCGAGCGGCGTGATCGAATACTCGACCGTCACCGGCACGGTTGCAATCGCGCGTCTGCGGATCAGTCCGTCGCGTTCGAGCGATTTCAGAACCTGGCTCAGCATCTTCTGCGAGATGCCCTCAATCGTCCGCCGTAACGCATTGAAACGCATCGGCTCGTCGCGCACGAGAAGCAGGATTAACACCGCCCATTTGTCGCCGACGCGATCGAGAATCTGGCGCGTCGGGCAATCGGCCGAATAGGCATTTGGAATTTTCGAATTGGCGGCTTTCACGGTGGTTACTCCGGCGTAATCAGGTGACCCGAAAGTGCTCTCTTAACACCTACATCCTTTTCGCTATCTAGTCACCATTGGATACCGTCGCATCCGCGTATCGCAAGGAGACTTCCATGAAAATCGCCGTCATCGGCGCGTCCGGCAATGCCGGTTCGCGTATCACCGCCGAACTCGCCCGCCGCGGCCACAGCGTGACCGCCATCGCCCGCCATCCCGAAAAGATCGCCGCCCAGGCCAATGTCACGCCGACCGGGGGCGACGTGATGGACCAGGCCGGGCTTGCCCGGCTGCTGGCCGGCCACGACGCCGCGATCAGCTCGGTTCATTTTCTTGCCAGCGACCCGGTCAGGCTGATTGCCGCCGCCAAGGAATCGACGGTTGGCCGTTACCTCGTCGTCGGCGGCGCCGGCAGCCTCGAAGTGGCCCCGGGCGTCCGGCTGGTCACCACGTCAGGCTTTCCCGTGGCATACAAGGCGGAAGCCGAGGCGGGCGGCGCCTTCCTCGACCTGCTCCGGGCCGAGAAGGAACTCAACTGGACCTTCCTGTCGCCCTCGGCCCTGTTTGTGGCAGGGCAGCGTACCGGCAAGTTCCGCCTCGGGATCGACCAGCTTTTGACCGCTGCCGACGGCAAAAGCTCGATTTCCTTCGAAGACTTCGCAGTTGCACTCGCCGACGAGATCGAGCGTCCGGCCCATATCCGCCAGCGCTTCACAGTCGGCTACTAGAGGGACGGGCGGACCGATAACTTTGCCTGTGCAAGGCCTTGGGGAGGCATCCCCAAGGGGATCGGGCCATATTGTCTGTCACAACCCACCGCTATATAAGGCGCGCGCGGACGGACAATTTTCCGCCCCGCCTTGTACGCGAAGATGGGCTGACCTTGGAAAAGTTGAAGAATTATCGACCCTCCGAAAAAGAGCCTTTCATGAACGACCGCCAGCGCGACTATTTTCGCGCCAAGCTGCTGGCGTGGAAGGACGAGATCCTGAGGGAATCGAAGATTACCCTGCAGACCCTCCAGGAAGAGAACGTCAATCATCCCGATCTCGCTGATCGCGCCTCTT
>Ga0307500_10000070_pt1 | contig 31901 bp, 41 predicted proteins | sample 14_S_MG_FD_201362 | JGI IMG/M metagenome (GOLD analysis project Ga0307500, IMG submission 201362) | Soil microbial communities from Populus trichocarpa stands in riparian zone in the Pacific Northwest, United States - 14_S | ecosystem: Environmental > Terrestrial > Soil > Riparian zone > Trees... | reverse complement strand
GTGGCAAAGCCTTCCCCCCACGGGGCGATTAGCTTGCCAGTGTCGTAGTCTTCCAGATGCCAGCGAACCGGGTTTGCGGTCTCGTGCACGGAGACGAAGCCGTGCGCGGCGAGCGGGATTGCCCAGACGCGCGCGGTCACGCGTCCCCCCGCGCATCGGCGAGCGCTTCGGCCTCCGTCGCGAACGGGCCGCAGGCGTCGCCATCGGGCAGGCATCCGGGAAAGCACGGCCACCAGTACCAGCCGCTTTCCAGAGCGGTTTCGCCATCCTCTGCGGGGTATTCGTCGGAGTGGAATACTTCGGTGTCGGGCAGCGCGTGCGGGTCCGTCTCCCGCGCAGGGTCCGAATAGTGTTGACTCATGACTTCCCCCCGCGCGCTTCCATCGCAACCGCAAGGACGATGACCGGCAGCCAGATGAGCGCGAGAGTCGCGAAGACCAGCGCGTTAGGCGTCATCGCGCACCGCCTTCTGTGCCGCGTTCGCGAGCATTGCGCTCGCTTCGATCCACGCGGCGGCTTCCGTCTTCGCGCAGCCAGCGTGCAGGGTGTTGCCGTCCCCGTCCACGACGTCCCACGCGTAGGCGTCAACTCCCGAATTGACCGGCACCAAGGTCACGCTGGCCCGGTACGTCCTAACCTGATAGCGCTTCACGTTCCGCTCCGCTCATTCCGCCTTCGGTCACCATGACCGGGCACCATGGAGCATTGCTAACACTGTGCCATGTGCCGCTAGCGTTGTGCCGCAACGAGTTACAGAGTTATCCACAGGCTTATACTATGCAATCCGCACGGACGACGATGCGGAACGCAACGACGAACGACGCCGGGAGCGCGAGTGTGCAGGACGCACGACGCGCGTGCAGCGTGCACGAGGGGATTCGCCACGCGCCACGTAGCGGAAACGCACGCAGCGCGCCGTACGTGCCCGCACGCACGCTCGCGCGCCGCGCGTGGGCGCAGGGGCACGCCTGCGCACGCGCTGCCACGCACGGGCACGCACGCGCGCGTGGCGCGGGGCGGCGGGAGGGCCCCCGCTCGATCGTTGCGTGGAGGGAATACCCACGCGCCAATCCCGCGCAGAAAATCGGCGCACGGAAACCGGCGCACGCCGCGGTCCCGCTCGCGCGCGCGTACGCGCGGCGTAGAATCTACGCTGCGTAGAGTCTTTCGCCGGGCGCGCGTGCGCGCGCGTGTATGTACGCGTACGCGCGAGGCTGGGTCTCCGCACGGTGGCGGACCTATACAATTCTGCTCTTGCTACGCACTCGCGTGGTGGTAGAGTGTGGACGTGTCCACGAAATGAGCGGCGCGGCGTGGAAGGACACGCAGCGCGACCCGGACTGGCGCGCGTGGTGATGCTCTGGAAGTGTCCGGCTGTTTGGAGGCCCACTACACGAGCCGGAATCAAGCCCGGCCGCCGCTCTGACTCACCCTGACAGGGAGGTTTCGGTGTTCGGGAAGATTTTCGTGAGCTTGTGGGACGGGACGTTGGCGACGGACTGGCCGGCGTGGTCGGTTTTCGTCTTCATGATCGCGAGCGCGACGGACGATGGGGTCTTGGACTTGACGCCGCAGGCGATCGCGGCGCGGACCGGGATCCCTTTGGAGCAGGTGCGGGGGGCGATCGTGGTGTTGGAGGCGGAGGATCCGGAGAGTCGGACCGGGGAGGCCGGCGGGCGGCGGATCGTTCGGCTCGACGAGCACCGCTCGTGGGGCTGGCAGATCGTCAACTACATGAAATACCGGGAGATCCGCGACAAGGAGACGCGCAAGCGCCAGTACCGCGAGTCGAAGGCCCGCGCGCGGTCAGCCACGCGTCAGCAGGACGTGATGACACGTGATGACGGACGTGGACGCGCGTGGACAACTGTGGACCAATGTGGAATGTCCACCCAAGCAGAAGCAGAAGCAGAAGCAGAAGCATTAGAGTCAAAAGACTTGTCCGAACCGGAGGTTCTGACGACTCTTTTTCCTGATAGCTCCGCATCTGCGAAGCCGCCGAAGAAGCCGCGGACGTCACGCTCGCTCGTCGGCGTCGCCGAGACCGAGCGCTTCGTCGAGTTCTACGAGAAGATCTGGCCGCGGCGCGTCAAGCGGCATTTCGCGAACGTCGCGTGGCATAGCGCCCTTCGCAGGCATCCAACATGGACCGAAGACATGATCTGTGACCGGGCCGCTGACTGGGCCAATCACTACGCGGATAGCAAGACTGAACTCCAATTCGTCCCCCATCCGAGTTCGTGGCTCTCCGGGGCCGCTTTCTTGGATCCACCGCCCGCGCTGAACGGAGTCGCGACATGAGCCCCAATTTCGTCTCTAGCTGGCACTTCTGGCGCCGTAAGCCCGGCTTCGGCCCCGGCCACGAACGCATCCAAGTCCTCCAACTCGACTCGGACGGCACCCTCTGCCCCGCCCAAGGCACCCGGACCGAAATCCAGTGCGCCACCGAAGACCGCATCCCCTTCACGATGAAACCCCAAAGCCTGAAACAGCGCTACGAGCCGGAGATCCCCGAAAATGGCGGATGATTTCTTCGAACCCTCCCAAGAGCCCGAGGATCGCCGTACGGCTCGCCGACCACCCTCCAAGTATGGTGAGTCCAAATCCCGCGGATCGTTCACCCTGAACGGAGGGTGGAACCCACACGCGGACGTAGAGAGCGAGTCGGAGACCCACATCCGGATCCTGATCCGGACGCGCGAAGCGTCGAACTTGTCGCCGGCCGACCTCGCCGCGGTCATCGACGAGCGCTACGCCCTCGCGTTCCCGAACCGCTACCTGTGGGTCGCTTTCGACAGTTACGACGATTGGCCCCTCGTTCCGACGTCCTCCAGCGCCGAAGAAGCCGTCAAGCGCTCCGGCCGCGGCGCGCTCCAAGGCGCCGGCTGGAGAGCCGGCCGCTGGGTCGCGACATGAAGCGGATGCTCTACGGGAAGCTCGACGGGAAGAACGTTGTCCCGTGCGACAGCGACGAGTGGGCGCGCAACTTCGAGCGCGATCGCCGGGTCGCGCGCACCGACGTCGCCGAAGGCATCCACGTCTCGACCGTCTTCCTCGGGCTCAACCACTGGTGGACCGGATCCGGCGACTTCTGGTTCGAGTCGATGACCTTCGGCGGCCCCACCGATCAAGACATGGACCGCTACCCCACGTGGGACGAAGCCGAAGCCGGCCACGCGCGCATGGTGCACAAGGCCGAGCAGGCCCACGCCAAGCTCCAGCACGCGATCGAGTCCTTGACCACCCCCGATCCCAAGGATTAGCATTCAATTCGTCACCTGCACATCGCGGGGGTCCGGTGGTGACAACGCTCCGAGGGAACCGGCCCCCGCTCCAATTCCCGGGAGCCCCGCGTGGAAAACCTCGAAGACGCGCTCTACGACAAGATCCGCGAAACCACCCACGGGCTCGACCCCGAAGACGACCGCGACTTCTGGATGCCGATCGTCCGCGAGTGCATCCGGCAGATGGAATGGACGCGCGATCAGTGCGCCGACGAGGTTGGCGGCGCCGCCGAAGACACCCACGAGCGCATCACCGAAATGGACATTCGATCTGCCCCCCACGGCTGGGAGCCCAAGAAGTGAGCCACACCCTCGGCGACCTCGTCGACCGCCTCTCAATCACGAATATCAAACTGTGGTTCGTACAAGACGAACTGCATAAGGCTAATACCAACGGCACCGGCGTCGGCCCCGAAACCGTCGCGCGCTCGGTGAATCTCAATCTCGAACGCAATCGCTTGATGACCGAGATCGACCAGTGCCTCGCGGACGCCGCGGCGAGCGGGAAGGCGCGCGTCGATCCGCGCGTGAAGATCACGTGACGCGGTGGTTGCGGAAGAAGTGGCTGTGGGCGAGGCTCGTGTTCTACCCCATCGACCCGATCTGGGGGATCGACGGGCGGGACGAGGGTCTCAACAAGATCGTCGATGAACTCATTTCACTGGAGGACGCCGATGTGGCAGCGCATCGCGATTGAGGGCGGCTGGCTCGCGTTCGACGGCTCGCGCGGAATTCCGAGCACAAGCTACCCGTCATCCACCGACCCCGAGATCATCGACCGGATCGTCGACCTCTTGAACCACGCCGAAAAAACGCTCTCCGCGAGCACGCCCCAGATTCAAATCCGACAGACTGGCAAGGAGGCCACGGATGGCACGCGCACAGGCTAAGATCTTCAAGGTCGCAAACCCCGCCGGCTGGACGTGGACGTTCGACCGGCTCGACACCACCGACGGCGTCATCGACAACGTCGCCTCCGCGGCGAATCCGAACGCCGCGTTGGACGCGATCAAGCCCCTGATCGGCGGAATGCCGGGCAGCCTCTCGACCGTCATCCTGACGATCGACACTTTCGAGCCGCCTGCGTGATTCGGCTTTTTCGGGGCCGTACGCACTATTCGAGCGCCGGACAGGAGCAGTGGGTCTTCAACAACCTGCCGCTCGATAGTGGATACGCGATCGACGCGGGTGCCAACGACGGCTGGTTCAACAGCAACACGATCGCCGCCGAGGTGCGTGGCTGGACCGTGCTGTGCATCGAAGCGAACTCGGAGTACGAGGACGTGCTACGCAAGCGCCGCACGTTGGTTGAAATCTGTGCGGCGGGCGCCGCGTCGCAGGACGACGCCTATTTCTACGTCAACCCCGCCGCCCCGATGTCGGAGTCTTCGTTGCGCTATAGCGACTCCAAGCACTTCTACAACCGGCACATCATCAACGTGCGAACGCTCGATCAGCTTCTGGAGAAGCACGCCTTTCCGCGCCTCGACTTGGTCAGCATCGACGTCGAGCACACCGAACTCGATGTCTTGAAGGGGCTCGACATCGGGCACTGGTTGCCGAAGGCGTTCATCGTCGAGTCGGTCGCCGATGAAGACCAGCAGGCGATCGCCGCCCACTTAGCACCCCACGGCTATCGCATGGTCGAGCACATGGAGTTCGACTGGATCTACGTCCGATGAAGCCACTCGCGATCGTCTGTCCCTCGCGCGGGCGCCCCGAGGCGTTGCACACCATGATCGCGACCGCGCTCACGACGAGCCGTGCGGACGTCCTGATATACAACGACGTGGACGACCTCGCCGCTTACTGGGATTCGTGGTCTCACCTCGAATACAAGGACCGGGTGTTCACCGTCATCGGCGCTCCGGTCGGCCGCGTCGGCGCGGTCAACGCGCTGGCGCACAGCTTCGGAGAGACGTATCGGATGTTTCTCGTCACCGCCGACGACTGCACGTTCACGCGCAAGGGCTGGGACGCCGAGGTGATCGCCGCGATGGATGCTTTCGGAGACGACATCGGCTGCGTGCATCTCGCCTCCGACAACGGCCTGCCGCACGTGAACTTCCCGTGCGTCTCGCGGCGCTGGATCGAGACCCTCGGCTGGCTGGAGTGTCCGCGCCTGAAGAACTTTTGCGTCGACACCGTCATCGAAGTGCTCGCGATCGCGTTGAATCGCATCACACAGATCGCGCCCGAGGCGGTGGTCCATCACGTCGTCCGCCGAGACGGCTATCAGGAAGCCGCGCGCGCCGACGTCTACGAGTTCTTGGCCTACATCACGCAGGACTTCGCCGCCGACCTCGCGAAGTTGCGGGCGGTGCTGCGATGAACGAAGTCGTCGTCCTGATCCCGAGCCGCAACCGGCCCGAATTGCTCCTGAAGGCGTGGGAGTCGGTGCGCGACACCTCGCGGGCGTGCGTCCTCGCCTACGTCGACGCCGATCAGGAAGCGCTCTACGAGGGGCTGCCGGCGCATGTCGTGCGGGTCGACAAGCCCGGGAACAACACCTACCTGCGCGTGCGCGACTCCGACCCGCGCTTCACGATCGTGATTGGCCCGCGCTTCGGACCCGTGAACGCAATCAACACGCTCTGCCAAGCCGTCCACGGCGAGCACCCCGAGGCGGGGCTGCGCCGCCTGTTCCCACAGGCGAACATCTTCACCTACATGACCGACGACTCCACGATCAGACCAGCCGGCTGGGACCAGTACCTGATCCGCACCATCCACGGCTTCCCCAACCAGATCGGCGTGGTTGGGCTTGCCCACGACGGCGGCCACGCCGAGTACATCAACTTCTACGCCCTCTCGGCGAACATGGTCGGGGCGATCGGCTACTACGCCATTCCCTCGTCGGCGCACGCGTGGTACTGGGACACCGCGATGGAACTGGTCGGCGACGCGACCCGCATGGTGTACGCCAAGACCTCCGACGTCGAGGTCATCCACGACTACCAGCCCACCCTCGGCTCCAGCGGGCTGCCGGCCGAGGACTGCGAGCGCTTCGCGCGCTGGTGCATCACCGAGCGCAAGCGTATCGTGAAGGCGGTTCGGGAGAGGATGTAGCGATGAGCGCGTGGAAGACCAAATGCCGTTGCGGGGCGTCGCTCGTCTACTCGTGCGAGGACGTCCAGACGCGCCGCCCGGCCGAGGGGGCCGACTACTGGTGTGTGGACGCGCGTCCCGAGAACGGTCCGCACGACTGGGGTGTGATCGTCTACAAGGACGGCGAGGCGCAGGCGTTCGGCCCGCCCCCGCAGAAGATCCCCGATGAGTAACTGGCCCCAGACCTGCAACTACTGCGGTGCTCCGCTACAGGGGGCGCGCTGCCCGCGTTGCAGCTTCGAGCGCAAGCCCTTCGGCGAGGTGGTCCTCTCGGGCTACGTCGAAGGCGCGGGGGGCGCGGTCGTGACACCGCTCGTCTACGAGGCGATCGGCACCGATACCGGCAGCGGCACCTCGATCACGCTCTCGGTCATGAACCTGACCGTACAGGCTGGCACGCTCCTATGCTGCTACGTCGCCGCCGCCAATGACGGAACACTCGCGGTGTTCCCGAGCGTCACGTGGGGCGCGACCCCACTCGCGCAGACCAACCCGGGCGGCAACAGCGTCATCCTGACCGACACGTTCGTCCTCTTGGTCAGCGCGACCGCGACCGCCAACCTGACCATCTCGCTCAACGACCCCGCTTTGGAAGCGATTTCCATCATCGTGTTTCGCCTGATCGGCGCCACCCAGTTCGTTCAGGGCGCGCATCAGGACAACACCGGCACCGGCGACGACGATACGATCACGACCTTCACCGCCGGCTCCAACGCGACCCCCAACCTAATCGCGGTCTACAACTCCTTCGACTTCGGTCCGACCACCGACACCGGCACATGGGCGGCACCCGCCACCGTGCAGCAGGGCGTCTCCTTGGTCGGCAACCCGATCGGCGGTGGCGCGCAGGGCTGGATCTCTCAGGCGAGCCGCGCGTTCCCGACCGGCTTCATCAGCGGCACCGAGTCGAGCCGCCAACTCGCGGCTCCCGCCGCCTACTGGCTGGTCGACGGGAACCTCTACAAATGACGATCGAGACCCTCCCCCAGAAGCGACGCATGTCCTTGGACGAGATCTTGGATCACGTCACCGAGGTCGCGCGTGATCCCGAGGCCGGCGCCGACCGCTTCCGAGCACTCAAGATGCTCGCGACCACCGAGAGTGCCAGCGTCGTCATGCCCGAGCCGCAGGCGGATGGCGAAGTGGTGGAACGTCTCGCGCGCGTGATGAAAGGGGCAGGAGCCCGACTGACGCAGGCGGCGTACGGCTACGCGTTTCCGAACGCGAACCGGACGACCGTCTTCAAGCCGAAGCCGGAGGCCGAGGACGCAACCCCCGAGATGCGCTTCCGTGCCAAGCGCATCACCAGCCTGAAGATGCTGAACAAGGCGTACCCCGAGGCGAAGATCCGCGGGGTGCCGCGCGGCTTCCCGAGCGGCAGATCCATCGCGATCAAGGCCGCGTGGTGTCAGGATCAGGCACTGAAGCTCGAAGTGGAACGAGCCGCGCGAGAGCGCGCGGACGCACAGCAGGCGCTCGCCGATGGCGACGCGGTGGTACGCAACGACAAGGACGTCGTGGATGGCCCGCTTCACAGCGAAGGATCCCAATAACCCGAAGCTGACTCCCCTTCTCAAGTTCTGCGCGAACTGCAAGAGGGAGATGCCACCCGGTCAATCGCGTCGCGGCGAGTGCTGGACCTGCTACAACAAGGTTCGCACCGCCGCGCGGAACAAACTGCGTGCCGCCGCCCGCGCCGGCATGGCGCGCCACATCGGCGGCTGGCAGAGCGACGACGAACTCGAATTGATGCGCGAGTTGGGCCGGCGCGATTTCTGGACGTTCTTCCTGCACTGCTTCGGCGACGGCCGTTCGCCCAAAGGGCAGAAGTGGATCGACCCCGCGATTCACGAGCCGATGGCGAACTGGTATCAGAAGAACGTCGAGGAATGGCTGGAGAACCGCGCCAAGGGCTTGACGCTCCAGAAGCACCTCGCGGTCCTCGTGCACCGCGAGATGGGCAAGAGCCGGATGATCTCGGCGGCCGGGCAACTCTGGCTCCACCTACGCGACCCGGAACTGTCCAGCTACACGGGGTCTGAAAGCATCCAACTCGCGACCAAGCTCGCCAGCATCATGCGCGGAGTCTTGGACGGCTCGGACCCCTATTCGTTGTTCACGAAGCTCTACGGCAACTGGGCCGCCAACGCCCGGCAGTGGACCGCGACCGCGATGACCCACTCCGCGCGCAAGCAGACCTCACGCGCCGATCCGAGCCTTGGCACCTTCGCCGTCGAGACCTCGATCGTCGGTGCACATCCCGACGCGATCTTCTACGACGACCCGATCAGCTACGAGCGGATGCTCTCCGACGAGAACTGGCTGACCTCGGTCAACTCGCAGGTGACGAGTCTCTTTCCCGTGCTCCAGAGCGACGGCATCGTCGTCTGGGTCGGGACGCGCTACGACGACGAGGATCACTTCGGCGTCGCATTCCGCGAGGAAGGCATCCGCTCCTTGGCGGGGATGCCCTGCGAGTCGATGGAGGCGAGCCCGGAAGGGAAGTGGGACGTGTATTTCCTCGCCGGCCGCGACGCGGCGGGCAAGCCCACGAGCCCGAAGGTGTGGCCCGAGACGCGGCTGAACGACTACCAGCGCCGCGATCCCTTGCGCTTCGCTTCACAGGTGATGAACGACCCCGAGCTTTCGGAGTTCAACCCGATCACGAAGGACCAGATCAAGCAGTGCTACATCAAGTCCTCCGAGGTGCCGTGGTCCTCCCTGCGCTTCGGCATCACCACCGACATCGCCTTCTGGGACGGCAAGAGCCGCGAGAAGAAGGACGAGACCGTCATGATCGTCCACGGCTACCCGAGAAACGGCAGCGGCGACGTCTACATCATCGAAGCCTACGGCTCGCCGACGTGGCGCATGGAGGACTTCGGGCACCGCTTGGTGGCGACCGTCCAGCGTTATCGCCGGCAGGGGCGGCGCATCATCGGGATCTCCGGCGAAACCGCCCGCGCGGGGCTGAAAGGTTCGCTGGCGGCGAATCTGAAGAACTTCTTCGCCGACGCGAACGAGCCGATGCCCCCCTACTACGAGTACAACCGCGGGGACACGAAAAAGTACATGCGGATGGTCTCGGCGGCCTCCTTTTGGGTTGACGGTCATGTAAGGGTGGTAGAGTCTGCTCCCGGGGTGGAGCGCATCGCCGAGCAGATGGCGAAAATCGGGCAGTACATGGTGAACCCGAAGCTGCGAAACGACTGGGCTGACGCCCATTCGGACGCCTTCCAGCCCGAGTTCTACCAGCCGATGCGCCGGGTCGGTCCGCAGAAGGCGCCCTACGAGCCGGGCGCGACCGCGATGGCGGTGGAAGGGCTCGCGCGCGAGATGTTCGACGACAGTGAGGCCGCGGAATGGATCAGGGACTGTCCCCGGGAGCCGATCAGATCATGAAGCCAGCGCCCCAGAGCACCGCAACGCCGATCTTCCAACCGCGCGCGACCTGTCGCGCCTGCGAATCCCACCACCTGATGCCGATCTTGGACCTCGGCGTCCAGTATCTGCCCCGCTTCGTCCCCGAAGCCGACACCGACCTCCCGAAGGCGCCCCTCGAATTGATCCGCTGCGCCGAGTGCGGCCTGCTGCAACTCGCGCACACCGTCGATCCCGACCTGCTGTACCGAGAGTTCTGGTATCGCAGCGGCATCAACGAGTCGATGCGCGCCTCGCTCGCCGACATCGTGCGGGTGGGCGAGATGTTCTTCACCGCGGGCGCGTGGCTGGACATCGGGGCGAACGACGGCTACCTGCTCTCGTGCGTGAGTCAGGAGTTTCGCAAGGTCGCGGTCGAGCCGGCGTTGAACTTCGCGAGCGAGCTTCAGGAACTGGCCGACCACGTCGTCAGCGACTACTTCACGGCCAAGGCGACCGGCGGCGAGCGCTTCAACGTCATCACCTCGGCCGCGATGTTCTACGACTTGGACCGCCCCGGTCCCTTCCTCGATGACATCTACGACTCCCTCACCGAGCACGGCATCTGGATCAACCAACTGAACGACGCCCCCTCCATGCTCCAGCAGAACGCGTTCGACGCGATCTGTCACGAGCACGTCTGCTACTACGACGCGTGGAGCTTGGACGCTCTCTACCGCCGCCACGGCCTCCTGATCGAATCCATCTCCTTCAACGAGACGAACGGATCCTCGATGCGCGTCATCGCGCGCCGCGCCTCGGGCGTCCTCTCGCCCCCGGTCGGGCTGTTGGGCGGCATCGCGAACGTCTCCAGCGACGACGCCGAGGCGTTCGCGAAGCGCGTGCGGAAGTGGCGCCACGTCTTCGGCAACCTGATCGCGAACATCGGCCCCCACCTGTGGGCCTACGGGGCGTCCACCAAGGGCTCGACCCTGATGCAGTACCTCGACATGCACGAGTATTTCGAGGCGGTCGCCGACCGCAACGCGCGCAAGCACGGCCTGCGGATGGTCGGCACGTGGCTGCCGATCAAGAGCGAGGCCGAGTTCCGCGAGGCGGCGCCGCGCTACGCCTTGGCGCTGCCGTGGGCGTTCAAGCCCGAGTTCGACATCCGCGAAGCGCACGTCCGCGCCGCCGGCACCACGTTCCTGTATCCCCTGCCCGACATCGGACTGGTCCTATGAGCCTCGTCTTCACGATGCCCGGCAAGCTGGGCGATTCGCTCCACGAGTTCCCGGTCGCCTACTGGTACTGCGTGGACCAGAAGACGACGTGCACGATCTGGCTCGACGAGACGACCTGCAAGCCGCTGGTGAAGCTGTTCGCGGCACAGCCGTTCGTCGACGCCGTCGAGTTGAAGCCGGGGATCACCAGTTGGCATATGGGCGGGCAGCCGTGGGACTTCGGCCTCTCGATGAAGGACCACATGGACCACGAGATCTACCACCTCGGGATGCGCCGCTTCCCGATGCGCCAAATCACGCTCGACGCACTCGATCAGGTGCCGCTCTCGATCACTCGGCGCGATAACCAGCGCTGCCTGACGGTGGTCTCCCCCGCGATCGAGCACCGCCGGTTGGTCCTGCACGGGACGTTCATGAGCCATATGAGCGGTGTTCCGGGCTTCTGGCGCTTCCTCTCCGATCAGGCCGACGATCTGGCAACCCGCTTCGACGAGATCGTCTTCGTCGGGACGGACGAGGAACGCGCGCGCGCCTTGGAGGTCTACCCGCAGTGGACTTCCTTCGACGATCAGGGGGATTTCTTGAAGCTCGCCGAGTTCATGGCGAATGCGAAGATGGTGATCGGCTCGGGGTCTTCCAACGTGGTCTTGGCGAGCTTGCTGGGGATCCCCTGCGTGCGGGTGCACGACCCGATCGGCGAGTACGCGAAGGTCATCTGGTCGAACTTGGGCGAGAATCAGATCAACGACACGGAACGCGAACTGCGGGACACATGGCCCGCGTTTCGCGACCGATGGCTGCACGTCGGAGTCGAAGCGCCCGCGTAGGCGAGCGCAGAAAGGCCACGGATGGCCTCCGGAATCAATCTGAACACCGGCGCCCCGTCGCGCGACTCCCGCGTGGCGGGGCCGAGCAGTGCGCGGACGATCGAACTGGTCGACACCCGCCGGCAGGAGTCGCTGCGCTACAACTACTCGATCTTCGCGCGCCTCCAGAACTGGTACAACAGCTACCGCGGCTACTGGCAGGGGCGGCTCTCGCAGTTTCGCAACAACGTGACGCTGCCCTTCACCTTCGCGATGATCCAGTCGGACGTCGCGCGCAAGGTGCAGACCACGTTCGGCGCATGGCCGATCGTCGAGTTTGAAGGGTACGCACCGGAAGACGTCGGGCGGGCCAAGAAGAACAGCGTCCTGATCTCGGCCCAGATGAAGGACTGCGGCTCGCTCCTGAACGCCGTGGACTTCATGCTGCAAGCCGACATCTGCGGCACCGCGGTCGCGCGCTACGGCTGGAAGCATACCGTTCGCAAGTCGAAGTTCGTCCGCTACGAGTCGATCGCCCCGGGGCTGCGGGTGCCGGTACTGCATGAGCAGGACAGCGAACTATTCAACGGCCCGACGTGGAAGGCGATTGACCGGCTCGACTTCTGGCAGCAGCCGGCGAAGAAGCGGATCGAGGACATGGACTGGGCGATCGAGCGCTACTGGCTCGACTTGGACGAGATGCTGGAGGATGCCCAGCAGCCGGACGGCTACTTCGACCCGATCGCGGTCCGCCTCTTGCGCGACTACCCGATGGGCCAAGGGGCGCAGACGATGTTTCAGGAGCGCCGCGTCATGTACCGCAACGAATACGACTACACCGCGCGCTCGTCCCTGCGCTTCAACAAGCCGATCGAGGTGTGGGAGATGCACGGGACGGTGCCGGCCGAGTTCGCACCCGACGGGATTCGCGATCGCTGCATCGCGATCGGCAACGGCCGCGTCGTCCTGAAGAACCGGCCCAGCCAGTTCCCGGGCAAGAAGCCGTGGCTCTCCTACGCGCCGATGCCCGACCCCTACAGCTTCGACGGCGTCGGCAAGGCGGAGGTCGCCTACGGCCCGCAGATGACCGCCAACCGGCTTGCCAACCAGAAGCTCGACGCGCTCGATCAACTGATCGACCCGATGTGGGTGATGTCGAACTCGGCGAACGTGAACTCGCAGAACCTGTTCACGCGCGCGGGGCGGATCCTCTTGGTGGACGGTGCCGCCGACGACAGCAACGTCCGCGCGATGGCGCCCAACATGCAGGGGGTGCAGGCCGCGTATCAGGAGATCGGCCAACTCTGGCAGTTCATGCAGTTGGGCGTGGGCATCAACGACATCATCATGGGTCTCTCGCAGGGCGATCGCGAGACCGCGCGCGGCTTCCTCGGCCGGCAGGAGAACGTGATGACGCGGCTCTCGTTCGAGGCGCGGCTTTTGGAGGAACAGTTCGTCGAGCCGCTCGCCAACGAGTTTCGCAATCAGGACCGCGTGATGCTCGACCTCCCGCATGAGATCAAGATCTTGGGGAGCCTCGCCACGGTGAACCCCGGGACCGGGCTCCCGTACCAGTCGACCGACGTGTCGATTGACCAAGACGACCTCGTCCCCGACTACCGCGCCCGCGCGGTGGGGGCGAGCCAGATGCTGTCGCGCTCGGTCCGCCAGCAGAACCTCGTCTCGCTCTTGCAGGTGTTGAACGCGAACCCGGCGATGATGCAGATCGTCAACTGGGCCAACTTCGCGCGGCAGGCGTTCGAGTTGTTCGACTACCCGAACGTCGACGAACTGCTCGTCCAGCAGGTGCCGATGGTGAACATGATGGCGCAGGAGAGCGGGATGGACCCGATGGCGGTGGCAAACGCCGCCGGCCAGCCCTTGCAGGGGCTCAATCCGGGCCTGCTCCAGATGCTCGGCAACAACGCGGCGCCCTCGATGGTGGGCACCATGACCGGCGGGACAGGGGGCTAGGTGCTCAACGAGGACCAGATCAACAAAATTCGGGTTGTGCTGACCGGCGACGGATGGAATGATGTGATGAAGCCGAAGATCGCGGATCGGGCACGAACCGCGATCAAGGCGCTGACGCTCTCGCGCTCCGAACGAGCCACGAGCTACGCGAAGACGGTCTTCGACACGGACGACGATGTGCTTCGTGCGATGATCCGTGAGGATGAGTGGATGGTGACGGCGTGGGAGAACGAACTTCTCGTCCACGACCGCAACGCCCGCCTCGACGAACTCGACCGCGGGAGGGATGGAACCCCAAGCACGGCGAACCCGTGAGCAAGGATGCTCAAGATGGCAGACGAGTTTGCAGGATACGATTCGGTCGATGATCTGGTGAAGGCTTACCGATCGTCGAGCGACGAAGGGAAGCGTCAGCGTCAACGCGCTGACACCGCGGAAGCGGCGGCCCGCACCCTGCTCGAACAGCAGGTTCAGCGACAGGCCGTTCCCCAGCGTGGCGACCCCGCGAGCCGGCTTGCCGAATATGGCGTGCCGGTGGATGCGCTCGACGAATACGTTCGCTCGCGAGTGAACGAGACGTTCGAGCCGATCGCGCGTGGCGCGATGGCCCGCAACTCGATGCTGTCGTCACACCCCGACTACCAGAAATACGAGGCCGATGTCGCCCAGTTCATCAACGAAGACCCCTCCCTGTCGCAGAGCTATCAGAAGCTGTTCGCGGCGGATCCGGTCTCGGCGATGGAGTTCGCGTTTCTCAAGTACGGCGATGTGAAGCGTCGCGAGCACCCGAACGGGGACTCGACGCCGCAGCAGATCGCGCGTTCTGAGGCGCAGATTCCGAGCAGCCGAGCCGGCGATGCGCGCACCCAGCCGGCCGCCCAGCAGGACGAGCGGCTGAACCGGACGTGGGAGCACTACCAGAAGACGGGCGATCCTCGGGCCTTCGCTAAGGCGCGGTTGTCACAGGCGGTCTCGGACGACTTCCTGAATAAGTAAGACGTCACGAGGTTGCCGCTCCAAGGAGGGAGCGAACAATGGCTGGTGCACTTCCTGCCAACCTGCTGTCGACGTTCGACATCGGGTTCTTTCCGAGCGCCGGTGCGGTCCATCACGAGGATCTGACCGACGTTCTCACCATCATCGACAGCTTCCAGACCCCGTTCTTCTCGGGTGCTCCGAAGATCCGAGCCCGGGACGTGGTCCATAGCTGGCCGATCGACTCGCTGACGGCGGTTTCGTCGGCGGGCTCGCCGGACGGCGCCGAGCACGCGGGCGACGCGCTCACCACGCCGCTGCGGCTCTACAACAACACGCAGATCTTCCGGCGTGACGTGGCCGTGTCGGATCGCGAGCGGGTTGCCAACCCGGCCGGCATTCGCGATATGTACGACCACCAGATCATGAAGGAGATGAAGGTGCTCGCCCGCAACTGCGAGTACACCATCTTCAAGAACTCGTCCATCACCGCCTCGGCGGCAACGGGTATCGAGTCCTCGGCGGTTTCCAACTCGCCGCTCATGGTCGGTCTGCGCGGTCTGTTCGGTGGCGGCGGCTCCATCTCCACGGCCTCGGCCGCGGCGGTGACGGTCTTCGCGACCGGCGACATGGTCAATCTCGCGATGACGATGTTCAACAACGGTGCCGAGCCCGACTCCGTCTGGTTCGCGCCGTCCAGCAAGCTCCAGTTCGTGAATCAGACGATGGGCACGGCGATCAATGTCCGCAACATCGCGGCCACGGATCAGCGGCTGGTGGCGAACATCGACGTCTTCGAGACGCCGTTCAACCAGTTGTTCGCGGTCATCACCGATCGGTTCATTCCGATGGGGACGACGTCGGCGAACGGCTACGCCTACTTCCTCGGCGATCGCTCGATGGGCAAGCTCGCATTCTACCGCCCGCCGCAGCACAAGGAGATGGGCAAGACCGGCGACAACACCAAGGGGCTGCTCCTGATGGAACTGACCCTTGAGCTTTCGCACCCGTCCTCGTGGGCGGCCTTCACGTTCGTGACGGGCGCCGCGGGTCTGGTGTCGTAGTTCATTCGGGGACGCTGGGGCGGGGCGTGTTGGCCCCGCCTCGGCTGAACCGGAAAGGAGATCAGCATGTCTCGCATGAACAACCAGTCGCGCTCGCTCAAGATCATCAGCAAGCAGAACGGCTGGGATCCCGACGTGATTCAGGGCTTCGGCTCGATCGAGGCCGACTACAACGTGCGCGAGACGCCGTATCAGACGGACGGCGGCGGCCCGATCCCGGGCGCGATGAGCGATCCGACCTTCGTCGGCCACTCGCCGGAACAGGGCTCGGCCCCGGGCACGCCCGACTGGGCGAAGCGCTCCGAGGCGCACGATCTTCAGGGCAGCGACGCGAAGCGTGGCACCCACGCCGACCCCTATCCGGGGATGCCGGGGGCCAAGTGAGCTTCTTCGTCGACAAGTCGGACGAGGCGCTGGATCTCGTCACCGAGCGGATGGCGGCGAATCCGGCGTACGCGGACCGCTACAACGCGATCCACGAACTGCGCCAGCAGGACCGCATGGGCACGGTGATGGGTGTCGACGAGGCAGCGAAGGCGAACGGCTTCTACCGGGTCGCGAGCTTGCAGGGGCCGATCGAGTCGCTCGCGCACGTGCTGAACCCGGACTGGATGAAGAACAAGAAGGACTTCTACCGGTGGCTTTCCAAGCACCCGCAGCACTGCACGTACGATCGGCGCAAGGATCCGATCTCGAAGCAACTGACGATGATCGACGGGAAGGTGGCGCTCTGATGCCTCTGACGATTTTTGGGAAGCGTTCCGTGAAGTCGCGGCCCGACAGCGTGAAGGTCGGTTTCCGGACGAACGACTTGGAGAGCCGCAACGTGGGTGCGGCGCGCAGCGGGGGCGGTATTCAGCCCGGCGCGCATCCCGAGTTCAACGCCGAGACGCCGGGCGAGAAGCTCGTCAACTTCGGCAAGCGCGTGATCGCCAAGTTCCGGAAGAAGTAATGGCCGAGCCCCTCGTCTTCTACACGTACATTCCGAGCAACTGGAACGCGAGCTTCTACTACCGCCTGTTCGTCCCGTATCACACGGCACGCGACTTGGGGCTGCCGATCCGTGTGCACGTGGACACTGACGGGTCGGTGGACCCGCAGCAGCGGATGACGGCGTTCTGCGAAGCCGACATCATCCAGTTGTATCAGGCGGTGAGCGACGCGACGTTGCAGAATCTGCGGACCGCGAAGCGCTTCCTGCCGTCCAAGCGCGACGGCGGCTGGAAGTATCCCCCGAGCGTGGTGATCGACACCGACGACAACCTGTTCAACGTGAATCCCTACAACGTCGCCTATCGGGGCTTGGGGATTCGCGACCACGAGGGGGTGGACATCCCGCCCGGGCACATGATCGGCGTGATGCAGAACGGCGAGAAGAAGGTGCTCTGGCAGGACGGCAAGGACGGCTTCGACATCACGCGCAACCGCCAGACCATCGAGACCTATCGCCAGATCGTCGACATGGCGGACGCGGTGACGTGCTCGACGCCGCACGTGGCGGCGTGCGTGAAGGCGGACGCGAAGCCGCGGCGCGTGCAGGTGTTCCCGAATCTGGTGCGCTTCGACCACTACGAGCAGGTGGCGTTGGCACAGGATCCCGCGCGGCTCAACATTCTCTGGCAGGGTGGGGCGAGCCACTACGAGGACTGGTATCCGCTGCGCGAGGCCTTGGGCGAGATCACGCGCAAGTACCCGCATGTGCACTGGACGATCTGGGGGCAGATGTACAACTGGGTGACGGAACTGATCCCCCCGGACCGCTACACGTTCAAGAACTGGTGCCCGTACCCGGAATACAAGCTCCGGCTCGCGATGATGAACCACGACATCAACCTCGCACCGCTCAACAACAACCGCTTCAACCGCTGTCGCTCGGCGATCAAGTTCTACGAGGGCTCGGTCCTGAAGAAGCCGGCGGCGACCTTGGCGCAGGCGACCGGCCCCTACAAGGACGAGATCCTGCCCGGGGAGACCGGCCTGCTGTTCGAGACGCCGGCCGAGTTCGTCGCGCAGCTTTCGCTCCTGATCGAAGACGCGACCTTGCGAAAGACCCTTGCGAGCAACGCGAAGGACTGGGTCTCGGATAACCGCGACGCCTTCAAGCAGGTGCCGAAGCAGTTCGCCTACTTCGAGCAGCTTCGGGAACTGAACCGGCGCGAGATGCCGCACATGCCGGACGGGCAGTGGGACAAGTTCGAGGCGGCCCAGCGTGCCGAGCAGGAAGCCGCGGAGGCCGCTGCCGCCGCTGCGAGTGCCGAGGCCAACGGTCAGCCGGTGGAGGCATGAGTGGCCCTGTTCAATCAATCAACGAAGGCGGTCTCGGCCGCGGTTCTTGAGATTGCCGACGCAGTCGGTGCGTCGGCCGACACCGACATGCAGGGGCGGGCGTTTCGTTCGCTGAACGCGGCGGTGGGATTTTTCAACACGCGTGCGAACTGGGACTTCCTCTTGGTCGAGTCGGTCCCGGTCAACGTGTTCGGCCCGTTCAACATCACCGGCGTCTCCTGCTCGGCGACCAACACCTCGGCGGCGGCGCCGGCCGGCCACGGCTTCGTCTTGGACGACCTCGTCACCGGCCCCGGTTTCTCGATTGGCACGCGCGTCACGGCGACCGCGGCCGGCGGGATCGGCATCAACACGACGATCCTGCCCTCGATCGGGCCGGGCGTGGTGGTCGTCACCAGCAACGTCGTGCGCGACCGCTACGCGCTGCCCTCGGCGTGGAAGGCGCCCTATACCGCGAAGCTCTTGGCGGCACAGGTGACGCTGCGCCCGCTGCGGCGGCGCTCCTACGACCGCTCCGCACCCAACGAGTTCCAGACCTCGACCCCGAGCTACTACGACGTGTTCAACATCGGCGGCAAGGGCACACTCGGCCTTGTGCTGCCGCCCAACGCGAGCGACGCCCTGCAACTGCGCTACTACCGCCGGATGACGCAGGCGACCGCGAGCGGCGATACCGGGGCACTCGACATCCCGCAGGACTACGACAGCTTCTTGGTGGCGTGGGCGAAGTGGCACTTCATCACCGACAAGGGTGAAGGCCGCTCCGAGCAGGGGCAGACGTGGATCAGCTTCGCGCAGGAGGGGATCAAGACGATGCTGTCGGACCAGACCCGCATCCCCGACGAGGACTTGGCGTTCCAGTATGGTGCCGCGTGGTTCGACTTCGGAGACGCCAACTCGACGCGTCGCGTGAACTGGGACTACTAGCGTGGCGCGGCACACCGAGCCGTTGGACGGCGGGATGTGGACCGCAGCCGACCCCGCGATGCTGGACGAAGGCCAACTCGTCGACGCCCGCAACAGCATCTACCTCGGCGGCTCCAAGGCGCTGAACCGCGCTCCGGGGCGCGCCTCCTTCGGCGCCGTCTCGGCGAACGCGACCGCGGTGGTCGGCCTGCGCGACGTCCACTACGACAACGGCGACCACTACCTGATCGCCTTGGCCGGCGACACCTACAAGACCGCCCCGGTCGGCACCACCGGCACCTTCACCCTGCTCGCTTCCGCGCAGCCGATCGGCAGCCAGTTGGAGGTCGCGCACTTCCAGAACCGCTTCTTCCTGTTCAATGGCGCGACGGCCGAAGTTTCGGGGATCGGCACCAACCGCGTCGTCTACCTGTCGGCGACGGCTGCCGCGACGCCGCCGACGCTGCGCCAGCACGGGCTGTTGCCGGTCATCACGCCGCCGCCCGACGTGACGGCGGCCGGCACGTTCGCGCTGACCGTGACCGGCTACTACGAATACTGGACGACCGAGGTCGCCTTGGTGACGACCAACGGGGCCGACCTGTTCTTGGAGAGCACCTTCTCGGCATCCCCGACCACCATCTTCGTTTCGTCCGTGGGGGTGGTCCCGGTGATTCAGCAGCCGCCGATCCGCAACACGATCACGACGCACTGGCGCGTGTACCGGAGCCCGAAGAAGGACGCGCTGACCGACAAGGCGTTCCCGACCGGCTTCATGATCGCGCAGGCGGTGATCGCGACCGGCGCCGGGGCGACCGCGTCGGTGAGCGACACATCGGTCGCGACCATCACCGGCTACGTGCCGCCCGCCACCTTCAACGTGAGCCCCCAAGGCTTCATCGCAGCGGGCGTCGAAGCGACGGCCCTGATCGCGGACGACGGCACCTACGCCTCGATCATTCGGAGTGAAGCCTTCCCGGGGCCGAGCTATCAGGGCACCTACGGCTACAACTTCGGCGGCTTTCGCGGGACGATCCGCGGGGTCGAGGTGGAGTTTCAAGCCTTCATCGAGACCGGCGGCGGATCGGTGCCGGTGGTCGTGGGCATCGGTCCGCGGGTGGCCTCGACCGGAGGCTTCGGCAAGGTCTTGAACTCGCTCGGGCACTTGGTCGAGCGCGCGTGCTACCGCTCGGTGACAATCACCGCCGCCGCCGCCGCCGGGCAGACGATGGTGGTGGGTAGCCCGACCGACATCTGGAGCCCGATCGAGGGTTCGATCTTCACCGACGCCGACTTCACCGCCAACTTCATGATTACGATCGGCCACCAGAAGCCCTCGACGACGATCGCCGTGGACTATTTGAAGGCGCGCGTCTACTACGGGGCGACCAACGACTCGGTCGAGGTGTTCCCGACCGTGGTCTACACCTTCGGCGACATCACCTCGCAGGTCGGCAAGCATGGCCCGCCCCCTTCCAGCACCACCGGGGATCTCTACGAGGACAGCCTTGTCGTCAACGACACGTCCAACTCGGCCCTGATCCGCTACAGCTACCCGGGCTTCCCCGAGAGCTTCCCCGAGACCTACTACTTGGACTTCGAGACCCGCGACAACGACATCGTGCGCTGCATCAAGACCGTCAACGACAATCTCGTCGTGTGGCTCGACACTTCGACGTGGCGCGTGAACTACCTGCCGAGCGAGCGCGACGCCAGCTTCGATCGCGGCAAGGCGATCAAGTCGATCGCGAGCACCTACGGGGCGCTCGATCCGATGTGCGTCGCGGTGTTCTCGCCGGGTGGGGGGACCGACGTCGCGGCGTTCGTCTCGCACCACGGGATCCACGGGACGGAAGCCTTCAACTTCGAGACCTACACCGATGGGCTCGACTGGCGGCGCTTGATGTCCTCGAACAGCCTGCCGATTGCGTTGGTGAACGATCGCGATCGCTGCCTGCTGCTCTACTATTTCTACAACCCCGACAACTTCGGCGCCGAGCACTACCTGTGCCTGCCGCTCTCCTACGGCGAGGGCCATTGGGTGAACGGGCGGCCGAAGGTGTGCGGCCTGATCCACATGCGAAACGACATCGGCGGCGTGAAGGGCTCGTTGGAATCGGCGTGGTGTGTCCAGCGCAGCACGGGCGCGGTCTCGACGTATCTCGGATACGGGGGCGCGGACACCGCAGGCGGGGCAGGGAAGGTGTTCCTTGAGACGGGCACCGACATGCCCGCCTTGGACCCCCGTATCCAGTACACGACGCGCCGCATGTACTTGGCGGGCTTCAGCAAGGAGTGGATGCTGGACGAGGTCTACGCGCACGCGCACGGCTACACCGCAGCGACGACCACCGCGACGTACACGGTGAAGGCGAGCAAGACGAACGACACGGGCGAGGTGACGAAGGGCTCGAAGACGGTTGTCCTTCAAGGGTCGAGCTTGCACAAGGCGGGCACGCTCCACCAGATGCTCGAAGGTGCGACGATCTCGATGGTGGCGACGGCGTCCGCGTTCTCGACCGAGTTCCTGATCTTGGACGGTTCCGACTTCGGGCTCGAAGACTCGGGGCGCTAGTGCGCGACTACACCGGCGTTCCGTTCTCGCGGATCGACGATCCGATGATCCGCCGCAGCTTGGCGACGATCGACTACTTCCTCCGCGATCTCTCGCGCGGGGTGGCGCGCGTGCAGAACGGCGAGGTGCCGGACGGCTCCGGCAACCCGCTCCCCGGGAGCATCGACACCTCGGACTTCTTCTTCCTCCCGGGGCGGGCCACCCCGCAGGTCGGCCACGGCGGCACCGGCCCGGGCGACGACCTGACGCTGCATAGCACCGCGGACACGACGCGCGGCAGCATCTTCCTCGGCGACTTCAGCGAGTTCGACGAGGCGAACAACCGGCTCGGGATCTACAAGCTCTCGCCGGCCGCCGCCTTGGAAGTGGCGCAAGCCTATGCGCCGGTGTTCTTCCGCCCGGTCAGCGATACCACCGCCGGCTCGTGGCTCGGACAGGACGCCGGGGGCTTCCCCAACCTGTTCAGCTATATCGACGAGGTCGCGGCCAACGACGCCGACTACATCTCGCAGGGGGTGGGCAACTGCTCGTCGCTCTGTTCGCTGACGCTGACGGTCGGCGCCGCACAATCGGCGAGCGATACGCACACGCTGCGGATTCGCGTGCGTCGCGCCGAGTTCGGCAGTGCGAACCCCGACCCCACCTTCAACTACGAGCTTCAGTCGAACAGCGTGTCGGTGGTTTCGTCTACCGGCAACGTGGTCGGGACCAGCTTCCAGACCATCAGCCACGTGTTGTCGGCCGGCGAGCTTACGAACCTGACGAGCTACTCGCTCCTGACCATCTTTCTGAGCGGGACGGGCTTCACCGGGACCAACAACGACTGCTTCGAGGTGTCGTGGGTCGAGCTTGAAGTGGCGGCCGTCCCCCCGACCAACCTCGTGAACCTCGACACCGCGGGCGGCTCGGTCGTCACCTCGATCGTCGATAACGCGGCGAAGCTCGGGCTCGGCACCGGCGACGTGTCGCTCTCGTCGTGGCTGACGGTGGTGGGCGATGCGGCGACTCCGGCGGTGGACGTGAGCGGGCCGGCGAGCTTCGACGGGCACGCGAGCTTCATCAATACGGTACAGGACGACCACGCCCTCTTGGTAGAAATCTGGGATAACGCCGCGATTTACACGGGCCTCAACGGGTTTGCGTTTCACGACATCGCGAGCGGCTTCAAGTCGGAGGTGTCACTTGCCAGCGGCGGGCTCACCACCGACCGGGTGATACTGCTGCCTGATGGCGCTGGCGAACTCGTTCTGGCCGCCGCCGTTCAATTCATCTCCAACAAAACCTTTACGACGAGCAGCAACACGCTGCGCTCGCTCAACACAAGCACGGGCGTCGCGTTCGAGGACAACACGACGCAGACCAAGAAGCTGCGCTTCGTCCTCTCGGGGGCCTTCGCCGGGAACAACGCGATCGTCATCAGCAGTGCGACCGCGGCGAAGACGTGGACGACGCTCAACATGACGGGCAGCCTGCCGGTGGTGGGCGACGATCCACCCGCGGTGGCGGCGGGTGCTCTCGGCAAGGTGGACTCGGCCGGCTTGGCCGCCGCGGTGGGGGCGACCAACCTGACGAACGGGGCACTGACCGGCGCCTACCTCATCACCTACTACCTGACCGTGACGACCGCCAACGTGACGGACGTCTCGGTCCAGTTTCAGGTGAACTACACCGACGTCAACGGTGCTCAAGCCCCGGTGGGCGCGGTCCTGACCTTGGCGGCGGTCGGCTTCGACAGCGGCTCGTTCGTCGTCCAGCGCAACGCCAACGAAATCTCCTACCAGACCAACGTCGTCACCCAGACCACCAGCCGCTATTCGCTCAACGTGAGAGTTCTGTACCTCGGCTAGTACGCCTGCTATCGTTTGATCCGTCCAAGGAGGGACGCCATGTTCACGCCGCCCGGAATGGGAACTGGAGCGGGCGCTGCCGCGGGTGCCGGCAGTCTCGCCCTCGGTCCGATGGGACCGCTACTGATGGCCGCACTCATGTCGGGAGCCCCCGGCCTACTGCAACACCTGTTCGGCAAGGATCCGCAGAAGGAACTCCAGAAGAAGATGATGGAACTGCTGGCGCCGAAGAATCAGGCGGCGATGCAGAACCAGTTCTATCAGCAGAACCTCGCGAGTCCGGCCTACGCGCAGGCGCAGGGGACGATCGCCGCCGGTGCGAATGCCGGCGCCGGGCAACTCTCGCGCGAACTCGGCGCGCGCGGCATCGGGACGAGCGGCACCGGCGCGATCCTGTCCTCGCTCACCCCGAGCATCGTCGGCAGCCAACTCGGCCAACTGAAGACGAGTGCGTACAACGCCGGGACGCAGCAGGCGCAGCAGACGTTGCAGGATCAGCTTCGCACGCTCCAGCAGACCGGCGGCCAGCCCTCGGCGACGCAGCAGCAGTTCGCGGGCGGACTCGACGCGTTCGGCCCGCTGCTCCAGAAGTACCTCGCCGGCAAGGGGGGCAACTGGGCCAGCATCTTCGGGAATAGCTAGGCCAATGCCGATCCCGCAGGGCATCAACCCCGAACTGTTCGCGGCCTTGGGTCCGCTGATGGGCACGCTGACGCCCGAAGGCGCCCTGACCGCGGCGCAGGCGCAGGAGCAGGCGCAGATCGACGCGGTCTCGCAGCAGGCGGCCGAGGCCGACGCGCAGGCGCAGGCGGCACAAGGGCAGTTCCAAGCGGCGGCTGGTGCGCCGCCCCCGCAGGCGAACAACTTCGTTCCGCAACTGTTCTCGAACGCGGCTTCTGTGCTCGGCGGTAACCCCGACTACGCACAGGGGGCTCGCACGCGCGGGCTCGCGGCCCAGAGCGATCTGATGGAAACGCGCCGGCAGAACCTGATCGCGATGGGCGATCTGCACGAGCAGAAGGCGCGGATGGCGCGCGAACTCGGCAACGCGGAACTGGAACTGAAGTCCCGGCAGGCGCACGACAAGGTGACGAAGGCGATCGAGGAAATGGACCGGCTGCGTAACGAAGAAGCCGCGACCAAGAAGGCCGACCAGAAGCGCACGCAGGAACTGCACGATCAGGATACCGAGCAGGCCAACAAGCTCGCCCAGATCGCGGCAACCGGTGCCCAGCAGCGCATGACGGCGACCACCAAGGCGGAGAAGAACCCGGCCGAGCGTGCGGCCCTCGTGCGACAGGGGATTGATCCGAACTCAGGCTTCACCCTGCGCCCCTTCGCGATGCGCGAGATGACGCGCCGCATGGACATGGCGAAGAAGGGCGACACCACCAGCAAGAACGCGGCGCTCAATCTGGTGATGGACTTGGCGACGACCCGCTGGGCGGGCGAGGACGATCCCGAGAAGATGATGGACCGCTTGGAGCGCATGTATCACCCGCACTTCAAGCAGACCCCGAACGAGCTTCGGTATGCCCTGACCGGGGAGCGGGTGAAGAAGAAGGTCAACGGCGACTGGGTGATCGACGAGGAAGCGCGCAAGCGCGTGGGCGAAGCGGCGCGCGAGGTCGCGCGCCCGTGGTATGAGTGATGGCGCGCAGCGTCGACGAGGTGTTCGCCGCACGCTACGGCGGGGCGAAGCCGGCAGCGCCTAAGAAGAAGCTGCCCGGGGTCTCGATCGAGGACAGCGCGCGGGCGGCAGCGGCGAAGCACGGGATCGACGAGAGGGTGTTCCTGCGCCTCATCCGGCAGGAGTCGGCGGGTGACACGGCGGCAGTGAGCAAGAAGGGAGCGATCGGTCTCGGGCAGCTAATGCCCGACACCGCACGCGAACTGGGTGTCGATCCCACCAACCCGTTGGAGAACCTCGACGGCTCGGCGCGCTACCTGAAGCAGCAACTCGATCGCTTCGGGAGCTACGACTTGGCGCTGGCGGCCTACAACGCCGGCCCCACCGCGGTCGATCGCGCGGGCGGGATCCCCGACATCCCCGAGACCCAGCAGTACGTGAAGCGCATCATGGGCGACTCGACGGACGTGAAGCCCAAGCGCTCGGTGGACGAGGCGTTCGCGGCGCGCTACGGGGCGCCCGCGCCGGCACCGGTGCCGGCGGCCAGCTACCCACAGAGCCCCCGCCCCTATTCCGGCAAGCCCGACGAGCCGATCGAGGCGAACCCGATCGGCAACCCCTTGGAAGCCTTGGTCGGCGGGGTCGCCACCTCGGGGCTGAAGCTCCCGTTCGCGGTCGGCAACAAGCTCTTGGAGAGTGTGGGGCGCAACGCCGCCCAGAACGTCGTGGCGGGCGCTGTGAGCGACATCGCCGACCAGCGCAACCCTCTGGTCGGAGCGCTCCCGAACGCGGCCGTAGGGGGCATCGCTGGCCCCGCAGGCGACTTCGCCGGGCAGGCCGCCGGCAAGCTGCTCGGCCCGGCGGCCACCCGGATCAAGGCGCTGATCCAGAGCCGGCTGACGAAGCGGTTGACGGAGTTGGAGTTGGAGTCGGCGGGTCGGGTGGCGAGCCCGAAGAACGTGAAGCAGATCGCCGACCTCGTTCGGACCTCTCAGGAACTGGACGCCGCGGCGGTGCCTCCGCCCGAGCCGGGGGTGGTGCGCTTGCCCGCGGGGGCGAACCGCGCGACCGCGCGGCGGCTCGCGAAGCTGGAGATCGAGCGCACCGGTGGGACACCGACCAAGGCCGAGGTCGAGCGGATGGCCGACCTCTTGGAGAGCGGCGGGACGCTGCCCCGTACCCCGATCGCACCAGAGCCCAACGTGCACGACATCCCGATGGAGCCGGCACCGATCAAGCCGACCCGCGAGGGTGGGCTGGCCCCCGAGCCGGGGATGGTGGGCTTGGAGCCGACGATCCGGGCTACTCCGGCCGACTTCGGCGTGCCCCCCGAGCCCGGTTCGATCGAGATGGCGGCGGGGCGTGCCGCCTTGGAGCCACTGCCGCCCAGCAAGCGACGGCCACTTCAGGCCGCGATCCGTGCCGGCGGGCGCGTCTTCACCGGCGGCAACCACGGCGAGATCTTCGAGGGGCTGCCCTCGGAACTGAAGACCGGGGTGAGTCCGGGGATCCGCGGCGGCGCAGCCGCGCCCGACGTCGAGTCAGGCTTCTGGGATCCGGCTACCAAGCAGTTCTTCAACGAAAACGATCCCGCCCTCCGGAGCGGTACAACGCCCGGTGATGTCGGGGTTCCCAATTTCCGGCGTCTTCCCCCGGACGCAAACGCCGTCGAAGTCACCCCCTTGGAGACCGAGCCTGTCGCGCCGCAGGTGGTGGCCGGCGGGCAGGCACCCGAGCCCGGGGCGTTCGTTCCGCCCGAGAAGGCGGGGCGCCTGAAGGGTGTGGAGAAGCCCGGCGAGTTCACCCCGCCCGGCAAGAAGGCGCCCGCTGCCCAAGAGGCGGCCGGCTTCAAGCCGCCCGAGAAGATCCCCTCCGCGATGGACGACATCGAGCGCCACATCGCGGCCGGTCGTCCGGTGCCGGAGTCGGTCGCCAATTCGGCGCGAGCGGAAGTCGCGACCGCGCTTGGGGCCGACGCCGGCCCGGTCGAGCGCGTCTTGCAGGCGCTGCGTAAGGCGCCGCGCATCATCAACCGCCAGAAGGCGCTGATCCGTGCGGAGCGCGGGCGTCGTGCGGCGGCGGGTGCTGCGCGCCGGCCCGAAGGCGGTGGGGGTGCCGCGGGTTTTCGCCAGCAGAAGGCGGCGATGGCGGGCGAGATGACCGCGCTCGACTTCGAGGCGCTCCACGATGTCATTCCGCAGGCGGACATGGATGCCTTGCACAACATGATCTACACCTCGAAGAAGATCGACTTCTTCGAGCGGATGACTGCGGAGCGGGGCTTGACCTCGATGTTCTCGGGGAAGCTCCCGACCACCGACGAACTGAAGAAGCTGCGCGCCGTCTTCGGCGACGCGTTCGTGAAGGAAGTGCTCGATAAGCGGGGTGATCTCGCGAAGCTCGGCGACATCGCGTTGCAGACGCTCGGCGGCTGGCGCAGCTTCATCACCTCCTACGACCTCTCGGCGCCGCTCAATCAGGGCTTGTACGCTGCGGCCGGCAACCCGAAGGAGTTCGTGAAGGCGCTGGGCAGCATGTTCAAGTCGGCCGTGTCGCCGAAGGCATTCGACGAACTCGCGAACCAGATCGTCAATCGCCCCACCTACCTGCTGATGCGCCGCTCGGGGCTCGGGCTCACCGATATGGGCCACATCCTGTCGGACCGCGAGGAAGCCTTTGCGTCCAGCTTCGCCGAGAAGATCCCCGGCGTCGCGGCTTCCAACCGGGCCTACGTCGCGTTCCTGAACAAGATGCGCGCCGACGTCTTCGACAAGATGATCCGCGAGGGGCGCGCCAGCGGCATCAATCTGTCGGGCGACGAGGGGCTGGTCTTCACCCGGCAGGTGGCGGACTTCGTCAACGACGCGACCGGCCGCGGCAAGCTCCAGATTCCGCTGGGCAAGGACGCGAAGATCGACCTGTCGCGGCACGCCGATCTCCTGAACGCCGGCTTCTTCTCGCCGCGCCTGATGATGTCGCGCGTGCGGCTCTTGAACCCCGGCCTCTACGTCCACCAGAACCCGGTGGTCAGAAAGCAGGCGCTGCGCTCCGTGCTCGGCATGGCGACCGCGGGCGGCACGCTGTTGGGGCTCGCGAAGGCGGCCGGTGCCGAAGTCGAGGCGGATCCCAAGGCGACCGACTTCGGCCGCATCAAGGTCGGCAACACGCGCTACGACATCTTCGGCGGCTTCACGCAGTACGCGCGGTTGGCGGCCAACATGATGCCGTTCGCGGGCGGCCCCGACTCCGGGAGCCGGCTCGACTACCTCGCGCGCTTCGGCCAAGGCAAGGCGAGCCCGGCGGCGGGCTTCGCGTTGGATCTCCTGCGCGGCAAGGACTTCAAGGGGATGCCGCTCGATCAGCCCTTGACCTACGGCGGGCAGGACACCGCGGTCCCGGCGTGGGTGGCGGACCGCTTCATCCCGCTGATGATGCAGGACATCTACGACGTGATGCAGGAGCAGGGGCCAACGGGGGCGTTGATGTCGATCCCGGCGCTGTTCGGCGTTCGGATGGCGACCTACGACGGATAACCGGGAGCCGGTTGCCAGCGGAAGGCAACACAAGGACGTGGGCCGGCTCCCGGACGACTGAAAGGAAACGGATTTGGACCCGATCATCGAGGCCGTGTTGGAACGTGAAGGCGGGAGCGTCGACGATCCACAAGACCGCGGGGGTTTCACCAACTGGGGCATCACCAAGCCCTTTCTCGAACGCTACGAGAAGCGCCCCGTCAGTGTCGACGAGATCGAGGGGCTTACCCGCGAGCGAGCGGGGGTGATCTACGAATGGTTCATGGACGTCACCAACATCGCCGACATCGAGGACGAGGCACTGCGCGCCACCGTGTTCGACGCCGCCGTGCATCATGGCGAGCACGCCGCGATCAAGTTCTTGCAGCGCGCGATCGGCGTCGAGGACGATGGCGAAATCGGGCCCGTCACACTCGCCGCGCTCGAAGGCTTCGACGGGACGATCTTGTCCGTGCACGTCTGCACGCAACGGGTGCGCTACTTCGGCAAGATCGTCGCGAAGGATCCGACGCAGGCGAAGTTCCTGAACGGGTGGCTCAACCGGGCCTGTGCCCAGATCGAGGACTTGATCGCGTGAGCGAGACCAACGGCCGCATCCGCCTGACGTGGCAGCAGATCGTCTGGGGCATCTCTCTGATCGCCCTGATCGTCGGAAGCTGGGCGGACCTGCGAAGCCAGATCAACCAGATCAAGACCGAGAACGCCTACCTCCGGGAGCGGCTCGCCCGGCTCGAACGCATGACGGGGTACAACTAGATGGACTGGAAGAAAGCGATCGCCGGGGTCGCACCCACCATCGCACGCGCGATCGGTGGCCCGGTGGGCGGCATCGCGATCGACGCACTCGCGAAGGCGTTGAAGCTCGACACCTCCGACCCGGCCGCCTTGGAGAAGAAGGTCGCCTCGCTCACCGCGGGGGATCTCATCGCGATCAAGGCGGCCGACAACCAGTTCGCGCGCGACATGAAGGCGCTCGACATCGACTTGGAGAAGGTCGACGCCGCCGATCGCGCGGACGCCCGCAAGCGCGAGGTGGAGACGCACGACTGGACGCCGCGGGTGTTGGCGTTCCTGACGATCTCCGCGTTCATCGCCGTGATCTGGTACGTGCTCTCGGGGAGGGCGACGAACATCAAGGAGGCGGCGGCGATCGGCCTGACCGGCACCGTCATCGGCTACGCGAGTGCGAAGGCCGACATGGTCTTGGGCTACTACTTCGGCTCCAGTGTCAGCAGCCGCTCGAAGGACGCGACGATCCGGGGCCTGACGGACGGGAAGAAGTAGCGCGCGTCTCGGGCCACATCGCACGGATGTCGTCGCCGAACACGCGCCAACGGATCCGGCACTTGCGGTTGCCACACACGAGGCGCGGCGAGCCCGAGCGCTTGCGGCCGACGATGATCGAGTTGTGGTGCCGGCAAGACCCGCCGCAGACTTCGCAGGTGATGTTGCCGCGTCGACTTCCAGTCATGGTCGAACCCCGAGAATAAACAGGCGGCGCAGCGTCCTGCCGCGCCGCCGTCTCCGTCCTGTACTAGCGGCGGATCCACCAGAGAAGGTCGATAAGCAGCGTCTCGAACGTGGGGATCACCCCCCTTCGGCGGCAAAATTAGAGCGGCGCCGTCCCCACACGACGCCGCTCGTTCCGCTTCGCTACGACTCGGTGTTCCCTTCCACCGGCTCCCCCTCGTACAGCCTGATCCGGTCGTCGGGTTCACCCAGCCGCGACAGAATGTAGCAGGTGATCGGGCGCCACGGCGGGTCGTTCTGATCGGCCGGACACAAGACCGGCGTCACGTACAGCGAGCCCGCCAACAGCAAGGCGCCGATCATCCGCCACACACCGGGTTATACGGCACGCCGGCCGACATGCCATCGCGCCCGTACATCGCGAGCTTCAGGACGATGTAGCCCATCAGCGCGTCCCACGGGTAGTAACACCATTCCTCGCCACAGCCGACCATGATGCACCTCCTACGTTTTCACCACGCCTTCACTGTCGCGCCACAGGCATCACCCCACGCTCCGAAGACGCGACCGTCCAGAGTCGTGATCCAGTTGTGGACCGTGAACTCGTTCACCCAGCCGGTGTCCGCCAGCGACACCGTGATCGAAAGCGCGTCGCCCGCGCGACACGCGGCTTGGTACATGATCGCCGGGCGCTGCTGCTGGATCGCGATCCACGGTGCACTCGCGAACGGGTGCGCCTGTCGCCGGTAGCGCAAGACCCGCACGCTGTCGATCGTGTAGAGCGTCTCGGCCTCGGCGCAGCGGTTGCGGCTTCCGACGCGGGGCACGGTGAGCGTGTAGGTGCGCTCGGCGCCGTGCGACGGAGCGGGCAGCGTGAGCATCCCGATCAGGCCGATTGCCCAGAGGGCGGCGAAGACCCAGAAGCGGCGGCTCGCGCCCTCGCGATACGCGATCAGGATCGAGAAGCAGCCGACGAAGTAGACGAGCGGGGCGAGCCACCAGAGCCACGCGGGCGTGTTCACCGCGTCTCCCCATCGAGCGCCTGCACCATCGCCACGGTCATGTTGATTGCGTCGCGTGCTCGCATCTCGCGCCTGATCTCGGCCACGCCGGGGTGCTCGCTCCAATGTCCGACCATCCAGACGCGCGGCTTGCGTGTTCCGAGCAGCGGCGTCGCGTCGAACAGGTAGTGCCACTGGCTCGGCTTCAACCCTGCGTCGCGTGCGTGGTACTCCGCCTGCGCGTGGTTGCCCGCCAGCACGAACAGCACGCGCTCGCGGCTCGCTGGTTCGGTCATGGCAGGATTCTCACGCAGCCACGGCATCAGTCGTCCGCACTGAGCGCAGCGCGGTGGCCACTCGCCGCGCCCATGAATCGGACACGACTCGTCCGGCTCAAGCGCATCCCCGCGACACGGGCAGACATCGCTCTCGTAGCAGATGTGGTCCGTCACTTGCCCTCCACAATCCCGAAGCGCGCCAAGTCCTCGGGCGTGAGGGCGGCGAGGGCCCTACTGACGGCCATCCATGACGCCTCCACCGGCACATCTTCGCCCGCGTGTTCCCATCCATACACCGCCCGTATCACCGCCGCAACGCGCTCGTGCGAGTCCTTCTCGACCAGCACATGCGTTGCGAGCAGCGTCAGTGGTAGCGGCATCTGCGCGTTCCACGCGGCGATGGCCTCGTCGGCGGTAGCACTGAGCGGCCCCGCCCAACAGCCGATGTTGTTGACGGCGCACCGCACGCGCCAAGGCGACCAGTTTCTTTGATACTCCTTGAGGACCGGCGCGACTCCAAGGTGCAGCGGGCACGGCGCTATGCGCTCACCCACGGCTCG
>Ga0307500_10000069_pt1 | contig 31918 bp, 19 predicted proteins | sample 14_S_MG_FD_201362 | JGI IMG/M metagenome (GOLD analysis project Ga0307500, IMG submission 201362) | Soil microbial communities from Populus trichocarpa stands in riparian zone in the Pacific Northwest, United States - 14_S | ecosystem: Environmental > Terrestrial > Soil > Riparian zone > Trees... | reverse complement strand
CGCCGGCGCCGATCCGGACGCCGAGCTGCGGCTCGCGCTGCGGATCGATCGGCACGCCTCGCTGGTCAACCTCGGCCGGCTGGAGGAGGGCGACCGGGCGTACGACTCGATCGCCGTGCGGGCGCCCGGGCCGATCCGGCTCGCTCCGTCCGCCTGCATCCAGGTCGGCAGCCTGTGCCGGCGGGCCCGGTACGGCGAGGCGATCACGCTCGGCTTGGAGCTGCTGGCCGGGCTGGGCGTCACCGGCCCCGGTCCGGAGATCGCCGCCGAGGTTGGTCACGGGCTGGACGAGATGTGCCGCTGGTTCGCGGCGGTCGACCGGTCCGCCGAGCTGGGCCGGCCGGACACCACCGAGCCGCGGGTGCTGGCGGCCGCCGAGCTCCTCGCCGCGATGGCCACGCCGGCGTTCTTCTCCGACCCGCTGAGCTCGTTCTGGCTGTCCCTGGAGAACTACCGGCAGTGGGTCGAGCACGGCCCGTCCGCCCCGATGATGGTTTCCACCTGCTTCGCCGCGCTGGCCGTCAGCGGGTTCCGGGAGGACTACCGCACCGCGTACGAGCTGATCCGGCTCGCGAACGAGGTGGGCGAGGCGCACGGCCACCAGCTGCGGCTCGGCCCGGCCCGGTTCTTCGCCCTGCTGTACAGCCACTGGCTCGAGCCGCTCGCCGACGACGGCCGGAAGGCCTTGGCCACCCGCACCGAACTGCTGCACGCCGGCGACGTGATCTGGGCGGGCAATACGTACCACGTGTCGGTGGCCGCCCCGCTCGCCGGTGCGCAGCCGCTGGCCGAACACGCCGAGGAGGCCGAGGCCGCGCTCGCGTTCGCCGCCCGTACCGGCGATTCGCACTCGGCGGCGATCTACCTCGGATTCCGCCAGCTGGTCCGGGCGCTGCGCGGCGAGACCGCGAGCCCCGGCAGCTGCACCGACGCCGACTTCGACGCCGAGGCGCACCTGGCCGCGCAGGCGGACAACCCGATGGCGGCCGGCTTCTTCCAGGTCAACCTGGCGCTGGTCGCGGCGATCTTCGACCAGGGCGACGAACTGCGGCGGTGGTCGGCCGCGGTCGTGCCGCTGCTGCCCAACCTCGACGCGCAGTACCACGCCGCCCTGGCCCGGCTACTGCAGGTGCTCGCGCTGGCCGGGCAGCTCCGGCTGCGCCCGCCCGGCGACCCTCCGGACGCCGATACCGTCGCCGAGCTGGATGCCAGCCGGGACTGGCTGGCCCGGCGGGCCGCGGACGCGCCCGGCAACTTCCGGCCGCTGCTGCTGCTCGCCGACGCCGAGCGGGCCTGGGCGGTGGCGTCCGTCGCTGACCGGGCCGCCGGCGCCACCGGCGGGGCCGGCGGCACTGGCGGGGCCGGCGGCACTGGCGGGGCCGGCGGCACTGGCGGGGCCGGCGCCACTGGCGGGGCCGGCGACCGCGCCGGGGCCGGCTTCGGCCCGGCGGCGGTGGCGTTCGACGCCGCGCAGGAGGTGGCCACCGGGCTGGGCGCGTCGTGGCAGCGGGCGCTGATCCTGGAGCGCGCCGGGCTGTTCCAGGTCGAGCACGGCCTGGGGCACGGCGGCCACGACCTGCTCGCCGCGGCCCGGGCGACCTACCGGGAGTGGGGCGCTACCGGCAAGGTCGACGACCTGGACCGGCGGTTCCCGCTGCTGCGCGGCCGGCGGCGTCCTACCGCCGGCCACGGCGCGGTTCCGGACGTCCGGCGCACAACCAGCATCTCCGCCGGCACGATCGACCTGCTCGCGGTGCTCGAGGCGTCCCAGGCGCTCAGCTCGGAGACCGGCCTGGGTTCGCTGCTGGCCCGGGTGTCCATCGTGCTCAGCGCGATGACCGGCGCTACCGCGGTGCGGGTGCTGCTCTGGCAGGACGAGCGGCAGGAGTGGCTGCTGCCGCCGGCCCCGGATGCCGCCTCCGACGCCCCGTCCGCGCTGCCCGACGGCCCGGCCGCGGCTGGCATCGTGCCGATGTCGGTGCTGCGGTATGTCGAGCGCACCCGCGAGCCGCTGCTGGTGCACGACGTGACCGGCGACGACCGGTTCGCCCGCGATCCGTACTTCGCCGGGCTGGCGACCGGTTCGCTGCTGACCGTGCCGATCCTCAGCCGGGGCCGGCTGCGGGCCGTGTTGCTGCTGGAGAACCAGCTCGGCCGCGGCGCCTTCTCCGCGGAGCGGCTGGATGCCGCCCAGCTGATCGCCGGCCAGATCGCGGTTTCCCTCGACAACGCGCTGCTGTACGCCTCGCTGGAGCAGAAGGTGACCCAGCGCACCGAGGAGCTCAATACCGCCAACGAACAGTTGGCGCAGCTCAGCGTCACCGACCCGCTCACCGGCCTGGCCAACCGGCGGCGGATGACCGAGGTGCTGCAGGCCGAGTGGCACCGGCTCGGCACCGGCGGCCTCCAACTCGCCATCATCATGATCGACGTCGACCACTTCAAGCGGTACAACGACCACTACGGGCACCTCGCCGGGGACGAGTGCCTGCGCCGGGTCGCCGGCGCGATCACCACGGCCGCCCGGGCCACCGACCTGGCCGCCCGCTACGGCGGCGAGGAGTTCGTCATCGTGCTGCCGCGCGCCGACGCCGCCGCGGCGGCCCGGGCCGGGGAGCGGATCCGCGCCGCGGTCGCCGGGCTGGCCGAGCCGCACGCGCTGGCCGAGGCCGGGTTCGTCACGGTCAGCGTCGGCGTGGCCGCCGCGGTCCCGACCCTCGACGGCCTGGCCGACAACCTGGTCAAGGCCGCGGACACGCAGCTTTACCAGGCGAAGCGCAACGGCCGGAACCAGGTCGCGGTCGGCACCGACTGACCCGCCCGCCGGACCCGCCGGCCCAACCCGGTCAGCGCGTTGGACCGAATGGCACGAGTCAGGCCGAAGCCCCGGCCGAGCGCGACATCGCCACGGTGCGCCGCCCTTCCGGCCGACCGTGCCGGACCCGGTCTACCGGAGCTGACCGGTGTCACCACCGCCGAAGAACTGCGCCACCATCTCGGCCCGGCTGCACACGCCGAGCTTCGCGAAGATGCGGCGCATGTGCGTCGACACCGTCCAGAGGCTGATGTCGAGCGAGCTCGCGATGGCGCGATTGGTCGAGCCGTCCGCGACCAGCCGGGCGATCTGGAGCTCCCGGGGGCTGAGCGCGTGCCGCGGCACCTGCGGGGAGACGACGAGCACGCACCGGACGTTGTCGTGCTCCAGCAGCACGGACACGCCGTTCTCGATCGTCGTCGCGTCGATGGCGCGCTGCTGCACCTGGTCGAGCATCGCCCGCAGGGCGGCGACTACGTGCTGCCGGAGGAGCGCTGTGTCCGCCGACTCCTTGGCCCGGCCGGGGAGGGGTTCCGGCGGCACCTCGCCGGTAGACCTGGCCCGCCGGGTCGGCATCGGAACGGCTGTCACGTCATCATTCCTCCCCCGTCAACGCGCGCCAGGCGAGCGCCGGAGCGAACAGGTTCGCTCTCCCATGGTGATTGATTTGTCGCTGCGCGGATACACCATCGGCGCCAATCGGCCGGGCAAGCGCGGCCAACAAGGCCACCGACGTGTCGATGGCCGCCGCCCAGCCGGGCAGGTCCATCGCCTCGTCCGGCCCGTGCGCGCGGCCGCCCGGGGTCCCGAAACCCAGCAGCAGCGGACGGATGCCGAAGGCGCGGGACATCATGCCCGCCGCGGGTATCGTGCCGCCGGACCGCAGGTAGGTCGGTGGCCGCCCGAAGCCGGCCACGCACGCCTCCGCCGCCGCCCGCCGGGTGGCCGGGTCCGGTGTCGTCTCCAGCCCGGGCGTCGCGGCGGCGAGGCGCAGCCGTACGGTCGCGCCGCGCGGGGCGAGCCCGTCGAGCAGCCGGCGCGCGCGGTGCAGCACGCTGGCCGGATCCGCCTGCGGCGGCAACCGGACGTCGATCCGCGCCGCGCTCCGGGCCGGCACGGCGCCGCGCCGCCCGCCAGCGGCGAGCCAGGTCACGCCGAGCGCGCCGCACCGGGTGATCCGCTCGTCCAGGCCGGGCCCGGTCGTGGCCCGCCCGCCCGCTGCCCGCGCCACGGCCGCGTCGGTGCGGATACGCGGCCGGACGCCGTCGGCGTCCGCCGGATGGGTGGCGAGGCCGGGGAGAAGGTGGTCGCGCAGCGTCAGCAGCGCCTCGGCCAGCACCAGGCCGGGATCCACGACGGCGCCACCGAGCCGGCCGGGGTGCACCTCCGGTCCGCAGGTGTCGACCTCGAGCCGGGCGACGAGATGGCCGCGCTGGCTCACGGTCACGGTCGGCGTGCCGTCATCGTCCCGCTCGGTGTCGGAGACAACCACGGCCCGCGGCCGGATCCGCCGGGCGAGGCGGCGTAGCACCGCGTCGAATCCGGGGCTGCCCACCTCCTCGGCGCCCTCCGCGATCACGAGCACCCGCGCCGGGGGAGTGCCGGCCCGGCGCCATGCGTCCAGGGCGCAGAGGTGGGCGAAGAGCTGCCCCTTGTCGTCGCCGGCGCCGCGGGCGTAGAGCACACCGGCGCGGACCACTGGCGTGAACGGGTCGGCCGACCATCCCGGCCCGGCGGGTTGCACGTCGTAGTGGCCGTAGATGACCACCAGCGGCGCGCCCGGCGGTGCCGACCAGTGCCCGAGAACGACGTCCCGACCGCCGGCGGTCGGCCGGATCGCCACGCTCGCGCCGTGGGCGCGCTGCCACGACGCGAGCCACCGGGCCGCGCCGGCGACGTCGGCGGCCCGCGCCGGGTCGGAGCTGACGGACGGGATCGCGAGCCAGGCACGCAGCTCGGTCAGCCGGTCGGCCCGGCACCGCCGGGCGGCGGCGAGTACCGCGGGCGGTGTCACCGCTCACCGGCGCGGCCCGACGGGGACGCCGCCCCGCCCACCGCGATAGGTGCCCAGGCCGTTGCGGCGCGGGTAGATCGGCCCGCCGCCCCGCGCGGCCGGCGGTAGCTGCGCGGGCGACCGCTCGCTGTACCGCGCGGCGACGCCGGCCTGGCCCAGTTGCTCCCACGGCATGACCCGGTCGGTGCCGGTGCGCTTGGCCAGGCTCATCGCCTGCGCGGACGTCAGCCACTCCTCGGCCGGTTCCGCGATCTCCATCAGCAGCGCCTCGAACTGCCCACGGCCGGTCTCCATCACGTGGTTGCCGGACAGCCAGCGCAGCACCGCGCGCCCGTTGACCGCCATCCGCTGCCGCGGGCTGCTCTGCAGCCGCACGTCGAAGTACCGGATGAGGACCTCGTCGACCACGTCCCACGCGTTGGCGGCACCGAACAGGTCCTTGACGTCGTCGGATCCGAGGATCCCGAAGCACTCCTCCAGCAGTTGCATGACCTCGACCCGCAGCACGTTCAGGTGGCCGTACGACGTGAACTTCAGGTTGTTCCGCAGGTCGAGCCCGGCCCGGCGGACCACCGCGATCGATCCGAAGCTCGGGTCCAGCGCCCGCTCCCGGATCACGTCGCTGATCCGCTTGTCGCGCCAGAACAGCGTGACCTGGTTGACGAAGTGCGAGAACAGCATGTGGAAGTCGGTGTTCGGCCGGCTCTGCCCGGCGCCGAGGCCGCGGCCGTAGCCGAGCACCCGGCGGTAGGCGGCCACCCGGTCGTTCTTCGTGTAGCGCAGCACGTCCCGGCGGTCGAACTGGTAGAGCCGGTACGCGCCGTCGCCGCCGGACAGCCGGATCGCGCCGCCCTCGAACAGCTCCTTGAGCTTCTGCACGACCCGGAACACGCCGATCCGGTCGTGCTGGTAGATGTAGTAGAGATCGCCGACGGCGACGACCCGCTCGGAGTTGACGTTCTCGTCGTACTCCGCGACCCCCTGCGGGATCTTGACGTCGCCGAACTTCCGCGCCGCCTCGGGGCCGACGCCGACCAGCTCCGCCAGGCCACGGTCCGGCGGGGTCGGTCCGGCGGCGTCCGCGTCGCGCGCCGCCTGGACCAGGTCGTCGAGCTGGCGGTTGATCTCCTCGGCGAGCGCCGGGTTCGAGACCAGGCTCCCCGAGAGGCGCTCGGAGACCTGGCTCCGCAGCGCCTGCATGCGGTCGAGTAGCTCCTGGTAATCCCGCTCGGAAAGCATGTCACCGCTCCTTTCCGCCGCGCAGGACGTCGGCCACGATGTCCTCTGCTTCCTTGGTGCGGGCGAACGCCTCGATGCTCATATCCGCCTGCCCCTGCTGCCGTTTGGCGTAGGCCGCTTCCAGCAGGCGCTGCGCCATGCCTGCCTGCCGCGCCGCCGCCAACTCCTCGCGCAGCCGCTGCACCTCGGCATCGAGCGCCCGCGCCCGCGCCTCCGACTGCTGGGCCCGCGCCTGGTCGTCCGCGTCGACGTCGACGGAGCCCTCGGACGGCTCGCCGGTCGGGCCACTCGCGAGATCCGCCGACGTGGTCTCGTGGCAGCCGCAGTCGCAGCCCGCGCAGCCATCGTCGCAGTCCGCCAGGCAGTCATCGTCGGCGAGCGTCGGCTCGATCGGCTCCGGCGGTAGCTGGGGAACGAAGCGCTGGTTGGGGTCGATGTCGACCCAGGTGTCGGGCCGCCCATCGGCCGAGACGGCGCTCGCGGGCCGCAGCTTCGGCCACGTCGTCACGCTCGGGCCCTGGACCACGCGGCCGAGTTCGCCGTCCACGATCGCCAGCGGCACCTCGGACGCCGGGACGAGGACGCCCTCGGGAGCGGTGGTCAGCAACGTCCTGAGGCCGCCCGGGAGCGTGTCCAGAGCGAAGATCCCGGACATGCTGTCCTGGTCGGCGCTCGCGCTGCCCTGCAGCGGGAGCGCCAGGGCGGACAGGCTCTGCGCGTTCGGGTCGGTGACGAACGCCGGCACATACGTCGGCCGCAGGTGGAGGCCGCGCACCTCGACGCGGACGAAACCGTCCGCCGCCGCCTGCACAGTCGCGTCACCGGTCGTGTCGAACGGTGTCACGGTGAGGTCGAGCAGGACGGCACCGGCGAACCGGCCGATCCGGATGACGCGGGCGGTCAGCCGCTCGACGAGCCCGCACAGGGTCGAGACGGCGATCTTCACCCGGCCCGCGTACATCCCGGGCGGCAGCGGCGTGCAGCAGCCCAGCGGGATGCAGGTGACCTTGTCCTTCGAGCCGCAGAGGCACCCGTTCGCGCACGCGGGCCCGCCGCACGGCACGACCCGCAGGACGAGCTTGTCGCGCAGGTTGAGCAGCAGCGCGACGACCGTCGGCGTGAACGAGGAGACCAGCCCGTCGCGACCGGTGTCGCGGATGATGTTCGGCCCGTCCTCGGTGAAGAAGACGCGCATCCACTGCACCAGATCGTCGAGCGTCAGCCCGGTGGCCCGGTCGAGGATCAAGGTCTGCCGCTCGGCCGCCGAGACGAGCACCGAGTCGAGCACGCCCTCCAGTTCGTCGACCTGCTCCGCCGCGGCCGCGAGCAGCCGGCTGATCTGCACCAGGTCGGTGCCCAGGAATCCGTTGCCGGCGCCGAGGGTGAGGTCGAGCCGCCGGGTGTCCCACGACCGCTGCAGGTCGGTGATCAGCTCGACCAGCGTCCAGAAGCTCGTCCGCTGCTTCTCCTCGTCGACGGTGTTGACGTGGTCATCGTCCAGGCCGAACCGGTCCCGCAGGGCGCCGAGTTGGCCCGGAACGCTGTCGGGGTCGATCTCCGCCGGCGCCTGCGGCACGACACCGCGAGCCGCCTGTTGCCACCCGACGACGGCACGGACGTTGATCGGGCCGCCCTCCTGCGGCTCCTCCCCGACCGGGGCGGGGGCCGTACGGTCGGTCGGCTGGAAGCCCGTCAGGGTGCCGAACGCGGCGTCCACCAGCGGGACCCGCGGGCCGCCCTCGCGGCCCAGCTCCATGACGATCCGGCGGACCGAGTCCCGGACCAGGCCGCGGTAGGCCTCGCAGTCCTGTGGGTCGGCGTCCGTGCGCAGCGGCCGGAGGCTGTCCAGCATCCGGGTGATCTGCTCGTGCGCCGCCTTCGCCCGCAGGTACAGGGAGGCCTGGCCGCCGGTGACGCCGCCGAGGTCGGCCTGCACGGCGACACCGCGCGGCACGTACCGGGCGACGACATGGTCCTCGACGATCGACAGCTGGAAGGACGCCGAGAGCGCGGCAGTGAAGGCCTTGGGATCCTGCACGCGGGGGCGCCAGCCCAGCACGTCCCGGATCGCCGCGGTCACTGCCGGTCCCTGGTCGCCCGTGGTCCCGGTCGAGGTCGCCGGGCGGGACACCCCGTCCGTCGTCATCAGCGGGAAGGCCTGGTCGATCTCGACGACCGGGAGCCCTGGCTGCTTCTTGTCGTTCGTCACGACGACCTCCTGGGGGTGTCCGTCCTGGTCGTTTGGGTGAGCTGCGGGGCCACGAGCTCGTGCCACGCGGTGTCGACCGCCCGGCCGGCGGCGACGAGCGGCTCCTCGCAGCGTTGGAGGCTCTGCTCGACGCCGGACCACCACGAGGGCCAGGCACCGCGGCGCCGCCGGGTGGAGCCACGCAGCTGCGAGACCGGGCCGTGCGCCCGAAGGTCCCGCCAGTAGATGAGCCCGGCCTCACGGACCAGCCGTTCGACATCGCACAGCTCGCGCAACGCGTCCTCGGTGCTCGCGGGCGGGCCGCCCGCAAGCCCGGCGAGCGCCTCCGCGAGCCTGGCCTGGATCTCGAGGGCAAGCTGCGCTACGTGCTCGGCGGAGGCGAGATCGCTCTCCTCCGGCTGGTCGTCGTTGGTGCTCAGGACGAGTTCCGCGACCGCGAGCCAGAGGTCCCGCAGCGCCCGCCGCATCGCCGAGCGGCTGTCATCGACGGTCACGGCGGTCACCGCCTGGCCAGCTGGACGTAGAAGTTGCGCATCAGCCGGTCGGGCTCGGCGCGGCCCTGGTCCAGCGCCGAGCGCACCGCGCCGATGAGGAACCGCTCCGGCACGACGCCGGGGTCGACGCCCTTGGCGAGCCTGCGCCCGGCCTCCTCGATCATCGCCTGGTGCCTCGGCTCGAAGAAGATGACGTCGCGCAGAGCCTTGCCACCGAGACCGGTGAAGGGCGTGTAGCAGACGGCCGCCACGACCGCGGGGATCGCGCTGTCCGCGGTGGCGAGCAGCTTCGGGGGTAGCGCCGACCCGCGGGGGGACGGGTAGAGCTGCGACCACGCCCGCCGGAACTCCGCGGCGCGCTCCCCGAACCCCATCCGCCGCAACAGCTCGCAGGAGAGAAACGTGCGCAGGTAAGGCGTCGGATGCACGCCGCGCGGCGAATAGCCGAGGCTCTGCGCCTGGGTCCGACCGATCACGTCCATCAGCGACGCGACGAAGGCCTCGCCGCCGAGCAGGCAGCCGACCATGTCGCCGAAGATCTCGCGGTTCCAGCGCACCCACACCGCGGCCACCGGCTCCGGGACGCCGGCCGCGCGCAGCCGGCGTGCGATCGACGCCGGCACCGCCTGCTCGAGCTGCAGTTCGTTCTGCAGGTTGTGGCTGACCTCGTGCAGAATCGCGCCCATCGTCCAGGGGTTGTACATCCGGTGGTAGGGCAGTTGAACGAGCGGGAACGGGTTGAGCTGCCGGCCGAGCCGGCGCAGCGGGATGCCGCGGCGGAACGTCGCGGGGGAGAAGCCGGTCCGCATGTAGCAGAACGGCGGCGGCGCCGGGATGCTGCGCTCGTTGCCCAGGTGCATGAACACGTGCTGGTAGCAGTCGAGCGTGATCCGGTCGCAGGCGTCCAGCCACTCGCCGAACGCGCTCTGCCGCTGCCCGAACAGCTCGAAGTAGAAATCCCAGACCCGTTCGGTGGCGCGGACCAGGTCGTGCGCCTGGGTCTTCAGCTCCATCGCCAGGCCCACCCGGGTCTCGGTGGGCCGCGCCTGCGCGGCGTCGGTGGCGCGGTCCAGCCGCTCCACGATGGTGCCCAGTGGCCCTCGCAGCGTCGCCAGCAACGCGTTGACCGCCTGCACGTGACCCTCGCTCGGCCGTGCCGGCTGCCCGCCGAACTCGTCCCGGCGGAAGTCGCGCAGCGCCTCGAGATGCCGCCGGACGTTGAGGGCCTGGCCGGACAGGTAGACCGGGAGGACGTCCTGGCCGGCGCGCGGCGCGCGTGGCCGCACGACGGGTGTGGCCGTGCCCGTGCCGTTCGGCGTCTCGCCCTCGAACCACGGCAGCGACGGGAGCCAGGACGGCCAGGACGATGGGGGCGCCGGTGTCAGCGCGGGCGCGGGGACCGGTACCGGCGCGGGGGTTGGTGCCGGCGGAGGCGTGCCGCCGAGCGCGCTGACCCGGGTGCGGAATGCGGCCATGTCGAAGTTGGGGTCGATCTTCCGGCCGGGCGGGTCGGCGACCTCCTTGTGCCCGAGCACGGCGGCGACGCTCAGCCCGAAGTGGTCCACGAGCGCGCGGCAGAGCTGGGCGAACGCGGCCAGCTGCACCTCCGGCCAGGTCGCGTCGGTGCCGGTCGCCTCCGCTTCGATGCCGATGGAGTGGCTGTTGCCCCACGACGGGCTCCGCACCGTCCCGGCATGGTTGCAGCGGCCGGCGGCGACTACGTAGACCTTTCCGGACCGGGAGAGCCCGAAGTGCGAGAGCGGGCCATTGAGGTCCGGGCGACCGTTGATCAGGATGTCGAGCGAGGGCATGTCCGCGGTGCGGTTCAGCGTCGCCGTGTGGTGGCAGACCACCGCGCGGACGTCGCTCATCGCGCCGCGGCCCCGGGTCTCCCAGCCGGGCACCTCGATCACCTCGAGGTTGGTCTTGCGGGCTACGCCCGCGAGGTCCGTCAGGTACGGCATCGTCCGCTCCCTCCGGGATCCCGGTGTCGGCCGGTCATCAGCGCCGCGCCGGGCGGCGCCGTGCGGCCCGCGACGGGGCGGGCCGGCGCCGTCGGCGCGGCGCGGTCGCCCCGGCGGAGGACTGTTGGCTGCGCCGGCGGTAGCGGCGGTCGAAGGTGTTCACCGCGCGTACCGCGCGGTCCCGCTCGGGCGGCGTACGCAGCATCCGGCCGGCGATCCGGGTCAATGTCGAGATCGCCGCGTCCGCCGTGACCGGCCGGCCCGATGCCGCCTGGTCCGCCAGGCTCTGCGCTGTCCGTTGCAGGATCACCGGCACCGCCGTGACGTACTTGCGCGTCGCCGGGCTGCGCCGCAGCCGCCGGCCTAGTGCCGACGTGCCGCGGATCAGCGCCGGGGTGTTGCGGGCCAGGACGCTCGCGGCGCGCGGGATGAGTTTCGATGCGATCGGGACCAGCGCGGCGAGGAACGCCTCGGCCTCGGCCTCGCTCGAAGTCCGCGCCGCCCTGGTCGACAGGTGTGCCATCAGCTCGGCATCGGGGTAGATCCGGCGCACGGGATTGACGAACGCCTCGTCCTCGTACTCCTCTTCCGTCTCCTCCTCGGTCTCCGCTTCGACCTCGAACTCGAACTCCACCTCGTGCTCGCCGTCGCCGCCGCCCAGCAGTCCGCCGAGCGCCTTGCCGATGCCGCCGATCGCGCCGAGGAAGTCCTCGTCCTCGTCCTCCGCCTCGAACTCGCTCTCGTCCTCGAACTCGTCCTCGAATTCGCTTTCATCTTCGGTCTCGAATTCGCTCTCGTCCTCAAGCTCGAACTCGCCCTGGATCTCGGGGTAGCTCCGGTTCAGTGCGGACGCCATGGTCGTCCCTCCACTCGGTTCGGACGCTGATGTGCTGGTGGGAGCCGGCTATCGGCCCCGGCGGCCGGCGGCGCTCGTCGGCCGGCCGGCGGGGATGGCGCCGCGGGGGACCCGGACGTCGCTGACCACCCGCACTACCCGGGCCGGCCGGCCGGCTTTCGGCGGGACCCGGACCGGGGTGGTGATCCGCACGAAGCCGGGCTTCGGGCGGGGCACCCGGCCGGCGCCGACGGTGCGGCTGCGGACCGGCTGGCGCCGCACGGTCGCCGTCCGGGCGGTGCCGTACCGGCGGCCGGTGGTCCGCGGGCGGCGCGGGTAGCGCGCCCCGGTCGTGCGGCGCCCGTACCCGTGGCGGCCGGGACCGTGGTAGCGGCGCCGGGCGCGGGCGAGCCCCCGGGCGTGCCGGCGCAGCACCGCCTGTCGCGCGCCGCCGGGCGCCAGCGCCTGCGTCGCCGCCGCACCCATCACCTGGCCGAGCTCGACCGGGCCGACCGGCTCGCCCGCGGCGACCCGCTTCGCGATCGCCCGGGCGGCGCCGTCGGCGATCCCCGGGACCAGCCGCACCGCGGGGCGCGTGCTCCGGTTGCCATGCAGGATCCGGGTGACCGCGGCGGCGCCGCGCAGCAGGTGCGGCAGCAGCCGCTCGAGTTCGCGCCGGTCGTCGGGGTTGATCGCCGCGAACGCCGCCGCGCCGCCGAGCGCCTCCGCCTCGGCCTCGGACTCGGTGGCCGCGGCCTGCGCCGCCAGGTACTCGGCGAAGCTCTGCGAGGGTGCCAGCGGTACCACCGCCATCTCCTCGAACTCGGCCTCCAGTTCGCCCTCGAGCTCGCCCTCGAGCTGCGACGTGACGGCGCGGGCGACCGCCCCGGCGGCGGGCCCACCGATGGCGGTCGCGACCAGCGGACCGGCCGTCTTGGCGAGCGTCTTGAGGAACGGTGCCGCCTTGCGGAAGACGCCCTTCAGCTTCTTGAAGAACTCCTCGGCCTCGGCCTCCTGCTCGAATTCATACTCGCCGTCACCGCCCCCGCCCCCGCCGCCGAGCAGGCCGCCGGCGATCCGGGCGATGGGCCCGAGCAGCCCGAGGAACGCCTCGGCCTCGTACTCCTCCTCGCCTTCGTCCTCCCACTCGCCCTCTTCCTCACCGAGTAGTCCGCCGATCGCGTTGACGACGCCACCCAAGCCGGGGAAGAAATCCTCGGACTCGTCCTCCTCCTCGTACTCGGACTCGTCCTCCTCCTCCCACTCGTCCTCGTACTCCGCCTCGAACTCGTCCTCGTACTCCGCCTCGAATTCGGACTCGTACTCGGTCTCGAACTCGTCCTCGAGGTCCGCGGTCTGACGCGCCATGGTGGCTCTCCTCGATCGGCCGGGGCAGCTTCCGCCCTCCATGGCACCTTCGAGCGCCGGTCCCCGGTCAGTCGCTTCTGGAGGTGACGCATGTCGGTGGTCGGCCGCCTGTGCGACCCGGGCCGAGGTAGCCCATCCGCGCTACCCGGGCCGGTCACGTCCGGTGCCGCCGGCCAGCGACCGCCAGGCCGCACAGGGGTGTCGATGAACGGGTCGTTGACGGAGAGTAGTTGAGAAACTACATTACGTGCGCCTCCGTGTGTCGAGTGTCAGGGCTGCGTGCCGAGCGTTGCCCCCGGGAGGGACATCGATGATCGGTTCGGGTGCTGGACGGGTGTCCGCGATCAGTCCGGCGGCACGTCGGCGGAGGCCGCTGGCGAGGGTCATGGCGGTGGCGGTGGCGGTCGGTCTGGCCGTCCCGGTCGGCGCCGTGGTGGCGGCCGGACCGGCGGCGGCCGGCCCGGCACCGGCCAGGATCGGCGAGCTGCAGACGCAGCAGCCACCGATGATCGAGGATGTGAAGCCGGCCGACACCGCGGTCGCCGTCACGGTCGTGGTGGGGGACACCCGCGCCGGGCCGGTCCGGTACGTCACCGTGTCGGCGCGGGCCGTGGATGACGTGGGCAACCCGATCGGGCCGGTCGTCAGCACCGGGGTGGCGCCGAGTCCGGATCGGGGCAACCCGGTCGTCGTCACCGTTCCCGGTCTGGTCAACGACACGGACTACGCGTTCACCGCGACCGAGACATCGGGCGGTGGGACGTCCAGCCCGTCGGATCCGCCCTTCATCGGCGGGCCGGTCACCCCGTCGGTCCCGCTGGCGCCGACCTTGGACTCGCTGTTCGGGCGGACCGGCAGCCTGCTCGTCAGCTGGAACCCGGCCGCGGACGGCGGGTCGCCGGTGACCGGCTACACGGTGACCGCGACGCCGAACGGCCCGGGCCCGGCGGTCATGGTGCTGGCAGGCACGGCCACCAGCGCCACGGTCGGCGGCCTGCGGGACGGCATGTCGTACACCGTCTCGGTCACGGCCACCAACCGGGTCGGCACCGGCCGGCCCGGATTCTCCGACGCCGAAACGGTCGGCGCCGCGCCCGATGGCACCGCCACCCCGCAGCCGGCGTACGCCGCCGGTCCGCCGATCGACGTGTCCGCCGGCCCGCCGCCGGCGAACCCGGACGGCAGCCAGCCGGACCCGACGGCGCTGGCGGTTTCCTGGGATCCACCGACCGACGACGGCGGCAGCGCGAACACCGGATACACGGTCACCGCGACGGCCCCGGGCCGTCCGGCGGTCTCGACGAGCGTCGCCGCGGGTGTCACCGAGGCCCGGCTGACCGGGCTGGTGCGGGACATCGACTACGCGGTCACGGTACGTGGCCAGAGCGCCGCCGGGCTCGCCGGCAAGCGCACCGGGAGCCGGGTCGCCGCGGTGCAGGCCAGCAGCGCACCGGTCGCCGCGGCGACCGGGCCGATCGCCGACGCCCGCACGGTGCTGCTCTCCGCGGCCGCGATCAGCGCGGTCACCTCGGTCACCGACGGCACCGTCGAGTTCAGCAATCCGCCGGCCCAGGTGCAGTCGCTGGCTGTGCAGGCGATCATCGTCGCCGGGCAGAACAGCAACCCGCTGGTCCAGGCCGGGCTGCTGCGCACGGTGGACGCCATCGCGCGGAACGGCACCACGTGGACGTTCACCACCAGCACCGCCCTGCTCACCCAGGCCTTCGAGCACCTGAGTCTGACCGCCTCCGGGAACGACCATCAGTTCGCCCAGGCGCGGATCCATCTGCTCGACCCGCGGTTCCGGGCCTCGGCGATCACCGGCAGCAAGGTGCTGAACATCGACCTCGCCGAGAAGATCAAGAACGATCCGCGGGTGGAGAAGCTGCCGGCCGGTACGACGCTCACCGCGCTACTGCGGGCGGAGCTCAGCCTCAGCGCCGTCGCGACCGCGACAGCGGCCTGGGCGGAGGACCCCAACGCGTCCTGGTACGACCCGACCAGTTGGAAGACCTTCACCTACGATTTCGTGGCCAAGGCGACCGCCAAGGCGTCGGTCAGCGGAGAGATCGGCATCGCCTACACGACCGAGAGCAAGAAGACCGCGCTGTTCACCGCCGAGCCGGCCACCAAGTGCTTCTGGGTGTACGTCGTGGCGTTCTGCCCGAAGCTGACGGTCTACACGCAGACCAGCATCGACGGCTCGATCAAGTTCAGCTTCAACGCGACCTACGAGCGGACCGTCGGCGGTGAGGTGAAGCGGGACGCCTCCGGCCGGCAGAGCACGATCAACCTGACCACGGATCCGCCCTGCCTCACCGACCCGGCCAAGTGCTTCAGCTACTCGCTGCAGGCCAAGGCCGAACTGATCATCTCGTTCCCGATCGACCTGCAGATCCTGATCTACGAGCTGGTCGGCCCGGAACTGACCGTCACGCCGTCGCTGGTGCTCACCGCCGACACGGCGGCGAACCCGTGGTTACGGCTCGACGCCAAGCTCAAGGTCGACGTCTTCTTCGTCGTCGACCTCAAGGTGAAGGAGTTCAAGTTCGGTGGCACCGTCTACCCGCCGGCCGGTGCCGACGGCACGGTCAACCTGTGGAAATCAGCCGGCGGGTTCACCGCGCCGGCGCTGTCGGGCGGCGCTGCCGGGCTGGCCACCGGCGTGGCGACCCGACCGGTCACGTCCCGCCCGCTGCACGCCGCCGCGGCCACGCCGATCCGCTACACCGTGGTGTGGCCGGTCAACTGTGACCCGGCCGAGGGGGTCACCTGGTCGATGCGCCTCGGTTCGTACGGGTACGTCGATCAGGCCGGCCTGTACACCCCGCGCCTGCCGTTGCCGCCGGACAACTTCGTCGACGTGATCGACGCGACCACCGCCGGCACGCCCACCTGCCCGGCCACCACCGTCTCGGCCGCCGTGCACTACGGCGCCGGCGAACCGGGCCCGCCGCGGAACGTCGCGATCAGCCCGGACGGCGCCGAGGTCAGCTGGTCACCGCCGGCCGACGACGGCGGTCACCCGATCACCGGGTACGTCGTCATCGCGGTCGGCGACCGGAGCGACGCGGCCGGCAACGAGTATGTCCTCGGCACCGCCCCGGGCACCGCGACCGCACTGCCGATCCCCACCGACCGGATCGCCGAGATCGAACGGGAGCATGTGCAGCTCGCGGCGACCGCGAGCAACGACCGCGGCCAGGGCCCGGACTCCGACCTCTCGCCGCCGCCGCCCAGCGCCGACCTACCCCTGCTGCTCGCCGCCCGGGTGCTCGGCGGGGTGAGCCACGAGGTCATCGTCACGGCGACGATCGAGAACTACGGACCCGATGACACGACCATGACCCAGCTGCGGATCAGCCACCCGGCCAGCTTCCGGCCCAAGCACCTGCCGGCCTCGTGCACCGTCGACACCGCCGCCGACACCGTCACCTGCGAGCTCGGCGCGGTGCCGGCCGGCACCCAGCGGGACACCCCGATCCGCTTCACCGCCAGCCGGCTGCCCACCGACGCCACCCTCACCTTCACGGCCACCCGCACCGCCAGCCGCCCGTACGCCACCGACCCGAACGACGGCAGCGGCACCATCACCTGCCAGCTGTCCCACGGCCACCTGGACGGCTGCGGCTGACAAACCAGCAGCGGCGGGGAGCCCGGCGTCGACGACGACCGCCCGGCCCACGGCCCGGCACCGGCCTGGCCGCCGGCCATGCGGCCAGGCCGATAGGTACGGCCGGCGCGGCCAGGGACCGACCCGTCGAGGGCCGGGTGGCCTACTGGTCGCGGCAGACCGTGCACGCCCCTGGTCGTGACGGTCCGTTACGGCCTACTCGGCGTGGCCGGCGATGAAGGAGCTGGTGTCCGGTGCGGTGCCGCCCTCGCTGGTCGCGGTCGCGACCCAGACGGCGCTGACGTTGCGCGGGTTGTCGGTCGGCCGGCCGCAGAAGTCCCGCACGTCGAGGGTGTTGCTGACCGGCCCCCCGGACGAGCGGGCGATCTCCGTCGGGATCCGGCCGCCGCCGATGATGGTGCCGCAGTCGAAGCTCACGGCCCGCTTCAGCACGATCAAGGTGACCGCGCTCTCCGGGTCGGTCGCGGTCGCGGTGACGGTGTACGGCGAGAAGTCCGGCAGCGTGACCGAGACGTCCCCACTGGCGCCGGTGACGGTGTGGCCGCGGCCGTCGGAGATCGTCACGACCGGCGGCGTGGTATCCAGGGCCCGGAAGCTGGCCGTGACCGTGGTGTCCGCGGACATGGTCACCGAGCAGTTCAGCGCGTTCGGCGGCGCGCAGCCGGACCAGGACGTGAACGCCGAGTTCGCCCCGGGTGCGGCGGTGAGATCCACCGTCGCACCGGCCTTGAAGCTGCCGGTGCAGGTCCCGCCGCCGCACGACAGCCCGGCTCCGGAGACCGACCCGGAGCCGGCGCCGGCCGCCCGGGCGGTCAGCACGAGCAGCGGCGCGAAGGCGACCGTCACGGTCGTGTCGGATCCGGCCGTCAGGTCACAGGTCGACGCGGTGGCGGCGCAGCCGGCCGTCGTCCAGTCGGACAGGTAGTTGCCGCCACCGGCGGTGGCGGACAGCCGGACCGCCGTGCCGGCCACCACCGTGAGCGCGCAGCTCGGCGTGCACGACGCCGGCGCGCCACCAGCCGGGGTGGCGGTCACGGTGCCGGACCCGGTCGTGGTGACGTTGACATGCACCTGCACCGGCGGCTTCGGAATGAAGGTGGCCGTCACAGTGACGGTGCCGGAGACCACGACGCTGCAGATCTGGTTGGCGCCCTGGACGGGTTTCTGGGCACAGCCGTCCAGCGTGTCCAGCACCAGATCCGGGGTGGGTGCCAGCGGAACCCGCAACACCGCGGTCGTCCCGTCCGGGTACTGCCAGGCGCAGCCGGGCCCGGCGCCGCACTGGATCCCGGCGGGCTGATTCAGCGGCTTCGGCGCGGACGCGGTCACGAACCCGCCGCCGACCACCCGCACGTTCAGGGTGCCGTTGCCCGGCCCGCCCGGTGGCGGCGGCGGAGGTGGCGGCGACGACGGATCGACGGTCCCGCCGCCGGGCGGGACCGGCGGGTCGCCGCCGGCCGGCGGGTCGCCCGCGTCCGGCGGGTCGGTTGGCGACCTGTCCGCCGGCGGCTTGTCCGCGGGGTTGTCCGGTTTCGGCTGCTGCGGCTGTATGTGGGTCTTGTTGCCGCTGGGGGCCAGGATCTTGGCGCCGTCCTTGCCGGCCGAGAACTTCTGCAGCCCCTTGCCGACCGTCCAGCGGCCGCCGCTGAACTGGAGTACTCCGGCCTTGTCACCGTCCAGGTCGTTGTAGAAGACGAGCCCGTCCTTGGCGAGCAGCTCCAGCCGGGCGCCGGCCCTGACCACGTCGAGGTCGGCCACCACCTGATGGGCGGCCAGGTCGACCACGACGGTGTGCCCGGTGGTCCGGTTCGGGACGAACACGTAGCCGCCGGACTCGACCAGCGGCCCGAACGCCTCGCCCGGCTTGCCCACGTCCAGCGTCTGCCCGCAGGCATCGCCGCCATTGCCCGCGGCCACCAGCGTGCCGGTCGCCGGGATCGCGGCCAGCACCCGACCCAGCGTGTTCGAGCCGATCAACTGGACCTGGTCGGCACCGGGGGCCTGGTCACCCGGCAGGTCCAGGCACGACCAGGACCGGACCGACCCGTCGTCGGACAGCTGGCCGGCCCGGGCCCGCTGCAGGTCGACCAGCACCGGCCGGCCGGCGACCAGCACCAGCCGCATGCTCGCGCCACCGGCCTCGGAGCGGACATGCTTGCCCGCCCGGTCGAACCAGTCCAGGCCGGTCGCGTCGACCACCCACAGCCGGCCGGCACTGTCCACAACGGACTGCCCCGGCCCCGGCTGGCTGGTCAACGCCAACCGCTCCCGCACCCGCAGCGTCACCGGGTCCACCACCGACGCGGTCCGGCGCTGACCGTCCACCACGTAGGCCGCCGACTTCCCGGCATACACCTGCAGCGCTCCGCCGCTGCCGCCCGCACCGAACTGCACCGGCGTCGACACCTCGTAGGTGCCACCGTCCACTCGGGACACCGTGCCCGCGGACGAGGAGACCAGGTACGCCGACGAACCGGCCTGCACCGCCGACAGGTCATCCGTGGTCCGGAACGTTGGCGCCCGTACCGCCCCGACGACCTGCTCGGACGCCCCGTCGATCAGCGTCACCGCGCCCTGCGCCGGCGACGCGAGCCAGGCGCCACCACCGGTCAGCTCATCCCGCTGCCCGGGCAGCCCATCGGCCCGGGCCAGCACCAGCGCCAGCGGCACCGCCACCACCGCAGCCACCCCGCCGGACAGCACCCGACCACCGGCCGCCGACCACAGCCGACCCAGCGGCCCAGCCGCCCCCACCGTGCTCGCAGACCGGCGCCCCACCGGTAACTCCTCATCGATCAGCGGTGCACCAGCCCACCGGCACACCAATCAGCCATTGTCTCAAGGGCAGCTGAAATCCCCCTGACGTGACGCTGGAACCGCCGCGGTGACCCCGGCGGAAACAGGATCAGGAATTGTGGTCGCGGGCGATGGATCTGGCCGCGGCCGCGGATCGTACGTTCTGGGGCCCGCCGACTCGGCGGCCCCGGAGCGGCCGAGGAGACAGCCCGGGTGACATCGACACCGCACCGGACGGCGACCCGCCCGGCGACGGGCCGGATCGTCGCGCTGACCGGGGTCGGGTTGGGTCGACGGCCATCCCGGCGGCGCAGAACTCTGTCGTCGGTCCGGTCGGGGCCGATGTGATCGGCAAGGCGACCGTGACACACCGATAGCCGCGGCGCACCCGGTCGGCCGGACGCCGATCGGTGCTCAGCAGCACCCCAACCTGGAGGAGAAGCACGATGGCGAAGTTCGTGTACGTCTACACCGGCGGCCAGATGGCCGACACGCCGCAGGCCCAGGAGCAGGCGATGCAGGCGTGGGGTGCCTGGTTCGGGGCGCTCGGGGACGCGGTGACCGACATGGGGAACCCGTTCGGCGCCGGCGTCACGGTCAGCTCCGGTGGCACCGCTGACGGTGCCGACTCGAAGGCCACCGGGTACTCGATCGTCACGGCCGATTCGCTTGCCGACGCCGCCGCGAAGGCCGACGGGTGCCCGGTGCTGCAGAGCGGCGGGACCGTCGAGATCTTCGAGGCGATCCCGATGTAGCCGGCCGGCCGGCGGGCGGGACCGCGCTCCGATCCGACCCCTGAGAAGGATGAATCATGTCTGAGCAACGGGTGGCGCTGGTGACCGGCGCCTCCTCGGGTATCGGCGCCGCGATATCGCGCGAGTTGGCGGCGGCGGGATTCCGGGTGTTCGGCGCCAGCCGGACCGTCCGGCCGGACGCCGGGTCGGGCGTCGAGCGGATCACCATCGACGTCACCGACGACGAGTCGGTCCGGCACGGGGTCGGGCAGGTTCTGGGCGCCGCGGGTCGGATCGACGTCCTGGTCAACAACGCCGGCTACCTGTGCGCGGGCGCGGTCGAAGAGGTCCCCGTGCCCGCGGCACAGGCGCAGTTCGCGACGAACTACTTCGGTGTGGTCCGGATGAGCCTCGCCGTCCTGCCCGGCATGCGGCAGCGGCGCCTCGGCCACATCATCACGGTCAGTTCGCTGGCCGGCCTGGTGCCGGTGCCGTTCTGGGGGCACTACAACGCCAGCAAGTTCGCGGTGGAGGGCCTGATGGAGACCCTGCGCCACGAGGTCCGGCCATTCTCGATCAAGGTGGCGATGGTCGAGCCCGGCTCGATCAGGACACCGTTCTACCGGCAGCCACCAGCCGCCGGGATGGACGTCTACGCCGGCCCGCGAACCCGGGCGCTCGCCACCCTCGCCGGGTACGAAGCCAACGCGCCAGAGCCGGCGGTCGTCGCCCGCAAGGTCGTCGCGATCGCCAACGACAGGCACCCCAAGCTGCGGAACCGGATCACGAAGGAGGCGACCCGGTTCATCGCGCTGCGCTGGCTGCTCCCGCCCGGCGCATTCGAGGCCGGGGTGCGCCGCGGCTTCAAACTCGCCGCGGAACGGACGACGCCGTAGCCGCGCCGGCTTGTCCGTACCTGGTCGTGGTGCCGGGCCGCGGGGTCCGGCCGATCGTGCTGTCAGTAGCCCGGCTGCCTTCGGCCGCACCCCGAACGGGGGGTGAGCCGGGCGGCTCACGGCTCAGTTGATGAGGGTGGTGCGGCCGGTCCAGAGGTCGCGGCGGTAGACGTGGCCGGTGGCGTCCGGGTCGGGGATGTCGCGGGTGGATGTGGTGAAGGCCAGGTAGCGGCCTTCCGGGCTGAGTGCTGGTTCCATGGCTTCGGCCTGGCCGGGTATCGGGGCCGAGCGATCCGGGCCGCTGGCGACGATCGTGGTGTGTCCGGTCCGGCGGTCGAGCAGCAGCAGGCCAGGTTCGCCGATGTAGCTGTTCGGTGGGGAGGTGTCCCGTTCCGGGTAGACGACGTAACGGTCGTCGGCGGAGATCGCGGCCCGGCCGCCGATCGAGGCGGCGGCTTGCCGACCGGTGGTCAGGACGCTGGTCCGGCCGGTGGCCATGTCCCGCAGCATGATCTCCGGGAGGGACACGGTGTAGCCGGGCGCCAGGTCGGGGGTGAGCCGCTGGTAGGCGACGTACCGGCCGTCGGGGCTGATCGCGGGGGATGCCGAGTAGCCGACGCCGTGCCGGTGCCGGCCGGTTCCGCTGATCAGGGTGGTGTGGCCGGTCGTCGTGTCGCGGACGAACACGTCGGCCCAGCCGTTGTGGTCGCCGGGGACCAGGTTGCTGGCGTAGGAGCTGAACGCGACGTAGCGGCCGTCGGCCGACAGTGCCGGCGCGTTTGACTCGCGGTCGGCGGGCTGGCCGTGCCGGGTGGCGCTGACCAGCGTGGTGGTCCGATCCCACAGGTCGCGCAGGTAGATCGCGGTCGGGCCGGCCGGGTCGCCGCCGGTGAGGTCCGGGCTGGCGGCGAATGCGACGTAGCGCCCGTCCGGGCTCAGCGCGGGGAAGCCGGCACCGCCGCGCGCGGGGTGGCCGTTCGGGTCGGCGCTCACCAGCGAGGTCCGGGCGGTCCACCGGTCGCGCAGGTAGACCTGCACCGCTCCGCCCGGGACTCCGGGTACGAGCGCGGCCGCGGAGCCGAAGGCCACGTACCGTCCCTCGGCGCTGATCGACGGGCCCCACGACGTGCCGTTGCCGGCCCGGCCGGTGAAGTCGACGCTGACCAGTTGGGTGTGCCGGGCCACCGTGTCCCGGATGAACACGTCGTACCGGCAGTTGTGGTCCCCGGGCACCAGCCCGTCCACATTGGACGTGAACGCGACGTACCGGCCGCCGCTGCTGATCGCCGGGCTGCCGCTCCACACGAACGGCGGCCCGCCGGCACCGCTACACGACGCCGGCGCTGGCACCTCGGCGGGGGCGGCGGCCGCCGGCGGCGTCGCCGGCGGCGCGGTCAGGACGGCCGCCCACACGGCAGCGATCGCGATGAGCATCCGCGCCTCCGTTGCTACTACTGGGAGTGACTAGAGACTACAATCGGTGCTCGCTCGGTAGCCGCCGGGTGTGACCGGGCCGGGCGACTGTGGCGTGCGATGCTGGCGGCGATGACGGACACCGAACCCACCGGTCCTGGCGCGCGCGGCGAGATCCGCCACCATCCCGGGCACCGGTCCGGCGGCAGGTGTGCGCGTCCGCTGGCTGCGGCCGCGTCCGCCGTCGGCACCTGGTCGGGCGGCGGCAGGTGACCGGCCCCCGGTTGACCGGGTGGCGGCCGGCCGCGGTCGTGTTCGACTGCGACGGGCTGCTGGTCGACACCGAGCCGCGCTGGTCGGTGGCCGAGACACGGCTGTTCGGCCGCCACGGCCTGCCGTTCGGACCTGACCAGAAGGCGCTGCTGATCGGCACCTCGATCGCCGAGGCGGGTGAGATCATGGCCGGCCTGTTCGGCCTGCCCGGGCAGGGTCCGGCGCTCGGCGCCGAGCTGCTCGCCCTGGCCGTGGAGATGATCTCGGAGCGGGCACTGCCGATGGACGGCGCGGTCAAGGTGGTCGAGCTGGTCTCCCGCCGGGTGCCGGTGGCGGTGGCCAGCAACTCGCCGCGGCACCTGCTGAGCGTCACGCTGGACCGCAGCGGGTTCACCGACATGTTCCCGGTCAGCGTGGCCGCCGACGAGGTGGCCAGGGCAAAGCCGGCGCCCGACCTCTACCTGGCCGCGTGCGCGGCGCTGGCCGCCGAGCCGCAAGCCTGCCTGGCGTTCGAGGATTCGAGCACCGGCCTGCGCGCCGCCCAGGCGGCCGGACTCCGCACCGTAGCGGTGCCCTCGCTACCGCAGGACCTACCGGCCGACCTCGTCATCGACTCGCTGACCGATCCAGACCTACTCGCCTGGATAGAAACCTGGTAACGCCCGAACCCTGCCGCTAGCACCGGTCGGTGGTTGCGGTGGCGGCGGGCGGCTAGCATCAAGGAGCCATCGGCTGGTGGCGGCGGTCCGGCCGGGAGTCTTTCGCATCCTCTCCCGGGAGTCGTCGCGTGCTGTACCCCACCGTTCTGGCCCCCACCGTTCCGGCCAAGCCACGGTCGCTGGGCCGATCCCTGCTCGTCGCTGTTGCCGCGGTCGCCGCCGTGGCGACCGCCCTGGTCGGCACGGTCGCGGTCGCGCGGCCGGCGCAGGCGGTCGCCGGGCCGTTCAACTATGCCGAGGCACTGCAGAAGGCGGTCTGGTTCTACGACGCGCAGCGGGAAGGCCGGCTGCCGGCGGACAACCGGGTCTCGTGGCGGGCCGACTCGTTCCTCGCCGACGGCCAGGACGTCAACCTGGACCTGACCGGTGGGTTCGCCGATGCCGGCGACCACATCAAGGCGACGTTCCCGCTGGTGCACGCGCTGACCACGCTCGCCTGGGGCATGGTGGACGACTCCGCCGGCTACACCGCCAGCGGGCAGAGCCGCTACCTGCTGAGCAACCTGCGCTGGGGCATGGACTACCTGATCAAGGCCAACCCCGCGCCGAACAGGCTGGTGACCGAGGTCGCCGACCCGAACAAGGACCACCAGCTGTGGGCCGCCGCCGAGGTGCAGACGTACCCCCGCGACACCTACATCATGACCGCCGGCACCTGCTGGGGCGCCGACCTGGCCGACTCCGCGGCGTCGGCGTTCGCGTCCGCCTCGATGGTCTTCGCCGCCAGCGACCCGGCCTACGCGGCGACGCTGCTCACCCATGCCAGGCAGCTCTACGCCACCACCGAGGCCAACCCGAAGGCCAAGTACGACGACTGCACCCCGATCGTGAAGGGCTTCTACAACTCCTGGAGCGGTTTCGGCGACGAACTGGTCTGGGGCTCGCTGTGGCTGTACCGGGCCACCGGCGACCCGTCCTACCTGGACCGGGCGAAGGCGTACTACCCGGGCCTGCCGCGGACGACCCAGCAGGACCCGAACTCCCCGGTCAAGTACAGCTGGACGTACGACTGGGACGACAAGACCGCCGCGTCCTACATCCTGATGGCACAGCTCACCGGTGATCCGCAGGCCGTCGCGGACGCCACCCGCTGGGCCGACTTCAACGCCGGCGCCGGCGTGGCCGGCGCGAAGGTCACCACCTCGCCGGGCGGGGAGGCGTTCTACGGCACCTGGGGCTCGCTGCGCTATTCCGCCGGCGCCGCCTGGCTCGCGCTCGTCCTGGCCGACTCCGGCCGGCTGGACGCCACCCGTAACCAGCAGTTGCACGCCTTCGGCGTCCGCCAGATCAACTACATCCTCGGCGACAACCCGTCGAACGTCAGCTACCTGGTCGGCTTCGGCGCCCACTTCATCACCCGGCCGCACCACCGCACCGCGCACGGCTCGTGGAGCAACAGCTTCAGCGACCCGGTGGAGGACCGGCACACCCTCTACGGCGGACTGATCGGCGGCCCCACCGCGGCCGACGACAACTACGGCCCGGAGGACCGCAACGCGTTCCAGAAGGCCGAGGTCGCGCTGGACTACAACGCCGGCCTGACCAGCGCGCTGGCCCGCCTGGTCAAGGAGTTCGGCGGCACCCCGCTGGCGAGCTTCCCGCCGACCGAGACCAAGGACAACGAGCTGTTCATGACGGCCTCGCTCAACCAGGCCAGCAGCAACTTCGTCGAGATCAAGACGCTCTGGTACAACCACACCGCCTGGCCGGCGCGGTTCACCCCGAACATCTCGTTCCGCTACTACTTCACCCTGGACGCCGGCCAGGCCGCGTCCGGCGTGGTGCTGTCCACGGCGTTCGAACAGTGCGCCAACCCGACCGGTCCGACGCAGCTCGCCGGCAGCACCTACTACGTCACGATCTCCTGCGCCGGGCAGAACGTCGGGCCGATCGGCCAGAGCGAGTCGCGGCGGGAGAACCAGTTCCGGATCACGTTCCCCGGGCCGCACGACTACACCAAGGACTGGTCGTTCGCGGGCGTGTCGCCCAGCCAGTCCACCCCGGCCACGGTCAACAACATCACCATGTACGACGGCGGCACGCTGGTCTGGGGCAACCCGCCCGGGCCGGTCGTCCCGCCGGTGCCGCCGGGCGCGCCGGGCAAGCCGACGGCCTCGGCCATCACCCCGGCCACGGCCACCCTCAGCTGGACCGCGGCCACCCCGGGAAACAGCCCGCTGGCCGGGTACGACGTCTGGCTGAGCGCGGCCGGCGGGCCGGACCGGATCGCGGCCTCGACGAACGCGGCCACGTTGAGCACCGTGGTCAGCGGGCTCTCGCCGGGCACCGGGTACAACTTCTGGATCACCGCGAGGGACGGCAACGGCCTGTCCGGCCCGGCCTCGCCGCGGACCCCGGTCACCACCACCGCATCCACCCCGCCGACCGCCCCGGGCGGCCCGACCGCGTCGAACGTGACGTCCAGCAGCGTCGCGCTGGCCTGGCCCGCGTCGACCGCCGGCACGTTCCCGCTGGCCCGGTACGAGGTGTACCGGGTCACCGCGACCGGCTCGACGCTGCTGGCCAGCACCCCGGACGCGACGACCAGGAGCGCCACGGTCACCGGCCTGACGCCCAGCACGGCGTACAGCCTCGCGGTGCTGGCCCGGGACACCGCCGGGGTGGCATCGGCGCTGTCGGCGACGGTGTCGGTGACCACCGCGGTCGCCCCGCCGGCGTCGCTGAAGGCGCAGTACAAGAACAACGACAGCGCGCCGACGGACAACCAGATCAAGCCCGGCATCAGGCTGGTCAACGGCGGGACGTCGGCGGTGGCGCTGTCGACGGTGACGATCCGGTACTACTTCACCGGCGACGGCGGCCCGACGACGTTCAACACCTGGTGCGACTTCGCCCAGTACGGCTGCGCCAACATCAGCCAGCAGGTCGTCGCGCTGGCGACCCCGGTGGCCGGCGCGGACCGCTACCTGGAGATCGGCTTCACCGCCGGCGCCGGCAGCCTGCCGGCCGGAGCGACCCTCGGTGACGCCCAGCTCCGGCTGAACAAGACCGACTGGTCGCCGTTCAGCGAGGCCGCGGACTACAGCTACGCCGTGAACACCGGCTACGCCGACAGCAACAGAATCACCGTCTACGTCGGCGGCCTGCTCGTCTGGGGCACCGCCCCGGCCTGAGCCGGCCGACCGGCCCGCCGCGCCGCCCGGGGGAGGTGGCCGGCCCGTGTTCCTCCATAGTGGACAAGTCGAGTGATACGCCGACCCGGACCGCCGGTCGGTGCGTCCGGGAGCCATCGCGGCACCGGCGGCGGGTTGACCGGGGTGCCATCCGGGACCGTGCTCCGCTCGACCGGTCCGGCCTAACGGCTACGCTCCGGCCGGCGCCGCGGCTGGCAGGGCGGGCATCTCCCAGCCCTTGGCCAGTGAGGACGGCCGGGCCAGTTCGCCGCCGGCGAAGTACTCGGTGAACTTCATGATCAGCGGGTGCCACCGCAACGGGTCGATGTAGTTCGGGTGGCCGTCCATCAGCAGCGCCTCGTCCACGTGGGTGCGCACGATCCGGGCCTCGATCGCGCGCAGCCCGGAGTCGTCCTCGTCGATGTCGTGGATCGCCCGCACCTGGCCTTCCAGCTGGATCAGGCTCTCCGCCACGCCGGTCGGCGATCCGGCGTCGAACATGGTCGGCGTCAGGCCGGCGGCGCGGTACTTGTCCGGTTCGTGGGTGTACCCGCGAGCGCGCTTGTAGTCGGGGACGTCGGGCCGGCCGGTCAGCAGCGCGAGCCGGTCCACCGCGTCGACCATCGACGCGTCGACCAGGTTGAGCACCAGCCGGGGCCGCTGCTGGAGGTTGCGCACCGTCTGCGAGTTGACGCTCAGCCCGAGCATCGCGGTCTGACCGACCCACCAGGCCGACGACATCGGCGCGATGTTCGTCGAGCCGTCGGTGTTGAGCGAGCTGACGAGCACGATCGGGGTGCCGAAGTACAGCATCTTCGGGTTGAGCTCGCGCTTCACGGGGCCTCCTCGTCGGTCTGCATCTACCTGGCAGACGGCGCTCAGGCTCCGGGCGTGAGTGTGGCGCCCGTCACATGCCGGGCCGCGGTCGCCGCATCCGGTCGACCCGGTCGGGACGGGCAGGTCAGCGCTACTTCAACTCTTGTAGTGACTCTGGTAACTGTACTAGCGTCCGGGCATGCGGCTGTTCTCCGACGAACAGGTCGCCGACTTCCGCCGGCAGGGCTGGTGGACAGGCGACACGTTCGACGCGCTGTTCGACCGGCATGTCGCGGCACGGGGCCCGGCGGTGGCCCTGGTGGACCCGCCGAACCGCCCGGCGGTCACCCAGGGCGAGCCGCGCCGGCTGCGCTGGGACGAGGTCGCGCGGGCCGTCGACGGGGTCGCGACCGCGTTCCTGCGCGCCGGCCTGGGCCCGGACGACGTCGTCGGCGTCCAGCTGCCGAACGTCGTCGAGCTCGCGGTCGTCTACCTCGCCTGCATCCGGATCGGGGCGATCGCGTCGCCGTTCCCGGTGCAGTACCGCGAGCACGAGATCGTCGCGATGGGCGACATCGGCGGCTTCGCCGCGCTGGTGACCGCGAGCCGGGTCGGTGGCCGGGACAACGCCGCCGAGCTTGCCGCCCTGCGCCCGCGCATCCCGACGCTGCGCACCGTGCTCGCGTTCGGCGGCCCGCTGCCGGCCGGTGTCGTCCCGCTGCAGCCGGCACTCGACGGCGCGGACGATCCGACCGCGCTGCGGGCCCACCGCGCCGCGCGCACCGTGCACCCCAACGACTGCATCACGCTGTGCTGGACCTCGGGCACCGAGAGCGCGCCCAAGGGCGTACCCCGGGCGCACGGAGACTGGCTCGCCATCGCCGAGACCACCGCGGGCGTGCCCGGCCTCGACGCCGACTCGGTGCTGCTGTGCACGTTCCCGATGGTCAACGCCGGTGGCATGGGCGGCATGTTCACGCCCTGGCTGTTCACCGGCTGCCGCCTCGTCCTGCACCACCCGTTCGACGTCGACACGTTCCTCGCCCAGGTCGGCGCCGAGGGCGTCACGCACTCGGTGTCACCGCCGGCCGTGCTGACCCAGCTGCTGCACGAACCGGACCGGCTCGCCGCGGCCGACCTGCGCACCCTGCGCACGATCGGCTCCGGCTCCACCACGATGTTGCCGGCGATGATCGAGGGCTGGGAGGCCCGTGGCGTCGAGATCATCAACTTCTTCGGCTCGAACGAGGGCCTGTCGCTGACCGGATGCCGCGCGAACATCCCCGACCCGGCGCTGCGCGGGCACCTGCTGCCGCGGCCCGGCGATCACGGGCTGCCCACCAGGATCCGGCTCGACCACACCGTCCGCGGACGGCTGGTCGACCTGCAGACCGGTGCGGACATCACCGCGGCCGGGTGCCCGGGGGAGCTGCGGCTCGCCGGCCCGGCGATCTTCGCCGGCTACTGGGGCGGCGGCCACGACCCCTTCGACGAGCGGGGCTACTTCCGCACCGGCGACGTCTTCGAGTACCAGGGCGACCGGCTGCAGTACGTCCGGTTCCTCGGCCGGGCCAGGGAGCTGATCGTGCGCGGCGGGTTCAAGATCTCGCCCGCGGACGTCGAGGGCATCGTCACCGAACACCCGAAGGTGCTCGAGGCCGCCGCGGTCGGCACCCCGGACGAGCGGCTCGGCGAGCGGGTCTGCGTGGTGGTCGTGCCGGTGCCCGGCGCGGTGGTCACGCTGGCGGAGATCGTCGAGTTCATGCGGCAGCGCAAGGTGGCCACGTTCAAGCTGCCGGAACGGCTGCAGATCGTGGACGCGCTCCCGCGCAGCGTCGCCGGCAAGATCCTCAAGCGCGAGCTGCGCCACCGCCTCGGCACCGAGCTGACCGTCGGACAGGGGTTGCCAAATGGATGACGAGCTCGTGCTCCGGGCCGACCACGCCGGCGTCACCGTGCTGACGCTGAACCGGCCGCAACGCCGCAACGCGTGGACGATCGGCCTGCAGCGCCGCTACTACGGCCGGCTGCAGGAGTGCGTCGAGGACGACTCGGTGCGCTGCATCGTGGTCACCGGTTCCGGGCACACGTTCTGCCCGGGCGCGGACACCGACGAGCTGCAGGTCTACACGCGGACCGGCGACTTCAACCCCGAGGCCGCCGCGATAGCGCAGCCGGACTGGTACCCGATCACCGTCGGCAAGCCGATGATCGCCGCGATCAACGGCGCCGCCGCCGGGTTCGGCCTGGTGCAGACGATGATGTGTGACGTCCGCATCGCGGTGCCGGGGGCGCGGATGACGACCGCGTTCGCCCGCCGCGGGCTGCCGGCGCTGCATTCCAGCTCGTACCTGCTGCCGCGGCTGATCGGGCTGAGCCGGGCCACCGAGCTGCTGGTGTCCGGCCGGACGTTCAGCACCGACGAGGCGGCCGGGTTCGGGCTGGTGCACCAGCTCGTCCCGGCCGGGCAGCTGATGGAGCACGTGCTGGCGTACGCGGCCGACCTGGCGCAGAACTGCTCGCTGGCGTCGATCGCGAACATCAAGGAGCAGCTGCGCGACAGCTACCGGCAGAGCTTCCTGGAGACCGTGCGGGACGCCGAGGACCGGGAGCGGGTCGCGCTCGCCTCGGTCGACTTCCACGAGGGCGTGCTGAGCTTCGTCGAGCGCCGCACCCCGGCGTTCGCGCCGTACGGCCGGGGCGGCCTGCCGCCCGGCTGATCACCGCGGGCCGGACGTCGACGCCGGAGATCCGGCTGGCGCGGCTCGGCCGGCACGAACGGCACCCGGCTGATCAGTGCACCCGGCGGTCGTGGCCGGTCCAGTACGGGGCGCGCAGCTCGCGCTTGAGCACCTTGCCGGACGGGTTGCGCGGCAGCTCCGGTGCGAACGCGACCCCGGTGGGGCACTTGTAGTGCGCGATCCGCTGGCGGGCCCAGGCGATCAGCTCGTCCGGGTCGGGCACCGCGCCGCGCGCGACGACCACGGCGAGCGGGGTCTCGCCCCACCGCTGCGACGGCACGCCGATCACCGCGACGTCCGCGACCGCGGGGTGTCCGGCGAGGACCGACTCGACCTCCGCCGGGTACACGTTCTCGCCGCCGGTGACGATCATGTCCTTGAGCCGGTCCCGGACGTAGAGGAAGCCGTCCTCGTCGAGCGTGCCGACGTCGCCGGTGCGGAAGAAGCCGTCCGCGGTGAACGCCTCGGCGGTCGCCTCCGGGCGCCGCCAGTACCCCGGTGTCACGCTCGGCCCGCGGACCACGATCTCGCCGTCGGCGCCGGGCTCCAGCGTCTTGCCGGACTCCAGATCGCGGATCTCGATATCGACGCCGGGCACCGCGCGGCCGGCCGAGCGCAGCCGGGACAGGTCGCCGTCCGCGCGGTGCTGGCCGGGCCCGAGCACCGTGGTCACGCCCATCGTCTCGGACAGCCCGTAGGACTGGAACAGCTCGGCGCCGAACGTCCGCACCGAGGCCCGCAGCAGCGGTTCGGAGATCGGCGAGCCGCCGTAGACGAGCTGGCGCAGCGCGCTGAAGTCGGCGCCGGCGATCCCGGGGGCTCCGGTGAGCACCTGCATGACCGCCGGCACCATCGCGGTGTGCGTCGCCCGGAACCGCACCAGCTGGTCGAGCATCGACGGCGCGGTGGGCGTGTGCGACTGGATGATCGTGCCGCCGCGGCTGAGCGTGATCAGTGCCCAGCCGCCACCGGCGACGTGGTAGTAGGGCACCGGGACGAGGCTGCGGGACGCGGCGTCGACGTCGAAGTACGAGCCGAACGCCCGCACCGACCACTCGAGCTGGCCGTCGGCGACGAGCACGCCCTTGGGCCGCCCGGTGGTGCCGGAGCTGTAGATCAGCTGGACGTACCCGCCGGGCCCGGCGTCGCGGCCGGGATCGCCGCCCTGCCCGGCGGCCGCCCAGTCGCCGTAGCCGGACCGACCGGGGCCGGGGTCGCCGCCGCACACCACGACCGGGCCGGCGTCGGCCGGGACGTTCGCGGCGAACTCGGCGCCGGCGAACGTGAGCACCGCCCCGCTGTCCCGCAGCGCCCAGGCGACCTCGTCCCGGCTGAGCCGGAAGTTGAGCGGCACCAGGACGGCACCGGCCTTCAGCGCGCCGAAGAACACCTCCCAGTACCCGGTGCTGTTGCGGTCGATGAACGCGACCCGGTCGCCGCGCCGCACGCCGGCCCGCAGCAGCCCGGCCGCGACCCGGTCGGACGCCGCCGCCAGCTCGCCGAACGTGGCGCGCCGGCCGTCGCCGTCGATCGCGACGCAGGCCGGGTCCGCGGCGACCGCGTCGCGCAGCAGTTGGGCGACCGTCATGACGCTCCTCCGCTCAGCGGACGACCCGCACGCCGGGCCCGGATCGCGCGTAGAGGCGCTCGACGTCGGTGCCGCGGCGGGCCCGCGCGATCGCCTGGTTGATCGAGCCCTTGTCCGACATCTCGCCGGCGTCCACGTCGGGCGGGCTGTGCAGGATCGCGACCCGGCCGACGCGTTCGGCTGACGGCAGCCCCGGCCGGGCCAGCCGGGCGGCGATCCAGTCCAGGATCGCGTCC
>Ga0307500_10000068_pt1 | contig 32132 bp, 38 predicted proteins | sample 14_S_MG_FD_201362 | JGI IMG/M metagenome (GOLD analysis project Ga0307500, IMG submission 201362) | Soil microbial communities from Populus trichocarpa stands in riparian zone in the Pacific Northwest, United States - 14_S | ecosystem: Environmental > Terrestrial > Soil > Riparian zone > Trees... | reverse complement strand
CGGGCTCGAATGACCTGATGGCGCTGATCAAGCGGCGCACGCTGAAAGCCGAGGGCAATCTGCAGATATTCATGTCCCATCTGCGCTACTTCAAGGAAGCCCTGGCCAAGCTGCGCGAAGGAGCCGCCGCATGAGCGCGAGGTTCGAGCCGGTTGTTGGCGGCTACATGCATCTCGATCTGTTCGGCCGGCCGCACCGGATCTATGTCGAGGAAGCCGGCGAGGGGACGCCGCTGCTCTGCCTGCACACCGCGGGCAGCGACGGGCGGCAGTATCGCGGCCTGATGAACGACGCGCGGGTCACCCGAAACCACCGCGTGATCGCCTTCGATATGCCATGGCACGGCAAATCCTCGCCGCCTGCCGGCTGGCATGAGGAGGAATATCAGCTCACCTCGGCGCAATACACGACCATGGTGCTGGGGATTTCGGCAGCACTTGGGCTCGACAGGCCGATCCTGATCGGCTGTTCGATCGGCGGCCGCATCGCGCTGCATCTGGCGCTCGAGCATCCGGAACGATTTCGCGCCATCATCGGCCTGCAGGCCGGCGCGCATGTCGATCCCTATTACGACCTCAACTTCCTGCACCGGGCGGACGTGCATGGCGGGGAAGTCTGCGGCGCCATCGTCTCGGGACTGGTCGGCCCCGATGCGCCCGACCGCGAGCGCTGGGAAACGCTGTGGCATTACATGCAGGGCGGTCCCGGCGTCTTCAAGGGCGATCTCTATTTCTACAAGCTCGACGGCGACATCCGCGACCGGGTCGCGCAGATCGACACCGGGCGCTGCCCGCTGTTTCTATTGTCCGGCGAATACGACTATTCCTGCACGCCGGAGGAGACGCTGGCGGTGGCGAAAAGCATTCCCGGCTGCGAAGTCACCATCATGAAAGGGCTCGGGCACTTTCCGATGAGCGAAGACCCGCAGGCGTTTCTGACGCATCTGCTTCCGGTGCTGGAGAAGATCGCCGCGAGTTAGGCTCGCTCAGAGCATGATCCGGACAAAACTGCGAAAACAACCCCATGCAAAGTAGAATGGTCCTTGGCTTGCAGCACTCATGCCGCTTGCGTCCGGGGCACGGGTTGGCAGGCTATTTATCGAGCCGCGGCGGCGGCAGGTCGCGTTCCTTCAGGGCGGCGTGGACCTTGGCCATGGTGGCTGTGCAATAGGCCTCGCGCTCGCGGTTGAACCGTTCCTGATGCGCACGGAAATTGGCGATTCGCGCCCTGATCTCGGACTGGAAATCCTCCCGCAGATCGGGACGGGCAAAGGGAACCGGTTTCGGCATCTCCCGTGCCGTTTCTCCGAACACTTCTACTGTCGGTGCTTGAGCTGCCGTTGGCGCTTGGGCGGCAGGTGGCCTCTCCGCCAGCAGAGACGCAATGGCGGAAAGGGCTGCGTCGGAAAGGGCTGCGTCGGAAAGGGCTGCGGCCGGACGGGTGGTTTCGGATGTCTCGACGGAGAGCGGGGTGACCGACGCGCGAACCGCCTTCTCGGCCTCCGGCGTCTTGCCGGTCACCGATTGAACGAAGGCCATCGTTTGCGCGATCAGGAGATCGCGTTCCTTCATCCATTTCATGAATCACCTCGGCCCGCGTCACACCATCAAACGGCTTTTGTGGAAGCAAGCGCGTCTGGAGGGAACCGTGGATAACTGCCGCGCTTTTGCGCGCGAGGTGACAAAACGGTGACAGTTGATGACCGGCAACGTGCACATGGCGCGGGATTTTGCCGCTCGCAACGTACTTAGCGTTCGCGGGGATTCGTGTTCGGGACAAACGGCGCGCCGATCAGACGCACCGGCGGCTGATCGCTGACATAAATGATTCGCTTGTCAGGTGACGGCGGCTGTTCGGCGTAACCGGTCGTACGATCGGTGAGCCGCATCGGCTTGGTGTCGGCGGAGCCAACAAGTGAGGCGCCGCCCGCGATTGCCACGCTGACCAGGGTGACGGCAGCGAGCAGGACCATGTTGCAGTTTTCTTCTCGAATTCTCATGCCGGAAAAACGCGGAAAGAGACGGGGAGTTCCGCCGGCGAATTGAGAGGCGCGGATGTCCGCGTTGGCCGACGTACCGCCGGCTCGCTGAAAGAAGCCGCTGCCAGCGCCGGCAACGGTAACGGTTGACGGAATCGCCTTGCATCGCGGGATGCCTGCTATGCACGACCCCTTAAGCCGCCCGGCTAACGAAATTGTGTCATTCGACCACACTGAATTGATAGTAGACAGCTGATGCAATCAATTAAGCTCCGCCGGTAAATGACAGTCCACTTCAGTCCGGAAGGCCAATGTCAATGGCTGGACAGTGATGAGTTCTCGTCCGAATTCCTGAAGCTGCTGGCAGCGGCTCAGGAAGGCGGCTCGATGGTTTCCGAGTGTTTCCTGGTCGCGAGCCGGATTGATCCGAACGATCGCGCCAATTCCTGGCAGCGAGAGTGGCTCTGGATCGCCGACCGCAATGCTGCGCGCGCCAATGCTGCCTTCGAGCGCGGTCACGTGCTGAGCGCGCAGAGCAACTGGCTTCGCGCGATCAATTATTATCAGGCATCGACATTCGTACTGGAATTTGACGACGCGAAAGGCCGGGACGCGCTCGCAGCCATGCGAGCCTGCGCCCGCCGCTACGTCGCGCATTTGACGCCGGCCGGCGAGGTGGTCGAGATCCCCTGGCTGCAGGACCATGCCTTGGAAGGTTATTTTCTGCCTGCCCCGGCCGCTTCCGGCCCGGCGCCTGTCATCGTGTGCATGGGAGACCCCGGACATCGGAAGGAAGAATATCTGTTCAAGGTGGCGCGTTATGCCCGCGAGCGGGGAATGTCGCTGCTTGCCGTCGATCTGCTCGGCTCCGGCGCCGATGCCGAATTCGACGAGATTGTCGGTCGCCGCGATCTTGAATCCTCGATAGGCCACGTGATGGATTACCTGACGACGAGGGACGATGTCGACGAGCACAGGATAGCCCTCGTTGGCGAGAGCGCAGGGTCGTCCTTTGTCGCGCGTGGCGTCGCTCTCGACAATCGCTTCGCCGCCGCGGTCTGCGATGGCGGGCTCTGGGATATGCACGAGCACGCCTTCCTGATGAATCGCCTCTTGCCGGATGGCTCCGGAAGCGGGGGAGTGGAAGGAAGCTGGCCCGGGCTGAGATTTCATTGCCCGGTTTTGATTACCGTGGGCGGGCAGGGTTGGCTGAAAAGCGGCATCGTTGCCGATCTGTTCGAACGGCTGAAGACCCATCATCGCGATATTTCACTGAAGATTTTCGAAAGCTCGGAAACGGCGGCTGCGCAAGGCCACCATGACAACCCGACGCTCGCAAACGAGTTCATCTTCGACTGGGTTGCCGATCGCCTCGACCGGGCCCCGGCCTGAGCTGCCGCGAATCGTCATATGCCCATCGATATCTTCAGGGAGGCCTTTTCGAGACGGGCCTTCAGCGCCGTGAGCTTGTCGGTGAACTCGCTAAGGTCGCGGTCGTTGAATTCGGCAAAGATGAAGTTGTTGAGCTCTTCCTGCTGAGCGGCCAGGCTTGCGATGTGCTTGTAGGACTTGTCGGTCAACGACATCTGCACGACCCGGGCGTCGTCGCCTGAGGTCTTTCGGCGCATGAAGCCCTTCTTCTCCAGCATTTTCGACTGGGTCGTCACGAAGGACGGGTCGACATGGAGCATCTTCGACACGACCTTGACGGGTACGCCCTCGCCCTGGTCGAGATCGGCCAGGGCCATCAGGATCATCCATTGCGGGCCGCTGACGCCAAGGGTCTTTGCCCAGAAATAACGAATCTCCTGCAGATGGACGTTGATGGCGGCGATCTCCCAGGCGAATCGCCGGGCGATGTCGTGATTCTTCCCGCCCGACTCATCGGATCCGGCGCGCTTGGCGCGGCTTGATGAGTCTGATCCCTTGCGCGGATCCTGTCCCATGACTTTTCAAATTCCGGGCCTGCCTGAAATGCAGCTTAGCTGATTTCATAAGAAATTCATCCAATTGCGCGTGTCGCGCAACGGGTTGGGCTGGAATGTCGCACGCCAGGGCGGTGTTGCTGCTGCGACACAGTCGGGCCGGATAGATATAGCTGAGTTCATAAAGTATTTTGATTAAGTAAAATGCACAGGCATAGTTCTGGCGACGGTCAGGGGGGTCTTTGATCGTTCCGTTTTGGTGGTTCGCTTTAGTCCCTCGCGTTCATGCGGGTGTGTCCGAAGACGCGAAACGACTGAGCGGTGCGCAAGGGCGGACCATCCTCTGGGGGATCAGTCAGAGGTCCGCCCTTGTTCCACAAAGCAACTTGGAGGTTAACAATGAATATGATCAAGAGCCTTGTTCTCGGCTCAGCGGCGGGTCTCATCGCCATGAGTGGAGCACAGGCTGCCGATCTTCCCGTCAAGGCCAAAGCGGTCGAATACGTGAGGATCTGCTCCCTGTACGGCGCGGGATTCTTCTACATCCCGGGCACCGACACCTGCATCAAGCTGGGTGGTTATCTGCGCGTCGACACCACGTTCAACGGCGGCGCCTACGGCCAGCCGTCTTGGTCGGGCGATTTCGGACAGGGCAATCGCTACCGCGATTACTTCACGTCCCGCTCGCGTATGGCGCTCACGATTGATACCCGCACCGCCACCGAATACGGCGTTGTCCGCACCTTCGGTCAGGCCGACTTCCAGTTCCAGAACTTCGGCACGTCCAACCCCGGCAACCCGGGGTCTCCGCAGCAGACCGGCGGCACGCTCAACAGCGCGCTGCTTTCCACGGCAGGCGGCGGCTACGTCGCGGTCGAAATGGTGTTCATCCAGTTCGCTGGTTTCACCTTCGGTAAGTCGGCTTCGGCCTACGCGACGCCCTGGAACGGTTATCCAGGCAACAACAACTCGTTCTTGATGGGCGGCGCCGACTACGTCACCGGCGTCAACAACATCCAGTACACCGCGCAGTTCGGCAACGGCGTGTCGGGCACCATCGGCCTCGACGATCCGACCGTGTTCAACCGCACCTCCGTGCTGAACCTCGGCCTTGCCAGCGGCGCGACCGGGGCTGGCGCGAACGCCTACGGCGGCACCCATGCTCCCGACATCGTCGGTAACATCCGCGTCGACCAGGCTTGGGGTCTGTTCCAGATCTCGGCTATGGGGCACCTCGTGAACGGCAGCTACAATCTGCTCAACACTGCTACGCCTGCCGGAGCCCCGAGCGCTCTGTCGGAAATCTCCGGTCACCCCGAAGACAAGTGGGGCGGTGCGGTGATGGCTGCTTTGCAGATCAAGAACCTCCCGACGGGTGCCGGCGACGACATCAAGATCGACGCCTCCTACGCCAAGGGTGACACCAAGGCTGTGGTCTCCACGAGCGGTGCATCGCCGAACTTCGTGATGTTCGGCAGCAGCGGAAACGGCGCTTACCAGAGCATCGGTTTCGGCCAGACTGCCGATGCGGTCTACGTGCCGGGCGGCGAACTCAAGCTGGTGGATTCATGGGGTGTCCGTGGTGCGTATAACCACAACTGGGATCCCTACTGGTCGTCCAGCCTCTGGGGCAGCTACGGTGCGGTGCGCTACAACGGTAACGTTGGCGATCTCACCTCGGCGAAGGGCCAGTGGTGCGCCAACTACACCGCCAACAAGACGGTGTCTGCAAACTACAGCTGCAACCCGGACTACAACTTCGCCCAGGTCGGTTTGACCACCCGCTGGACTCCCGTCAAGAACCTGACGTTCTCGGCTGAAGTCGGCGCGTTCTTCCTCGACCAGAAGTTCACCGGCTCTGCTGTTCTGAGTGCTGCGGCTCCCAAGCCGAACACCGTCTATGAGTTCAAGGACCAGAGCACCGTGTTCCTGAACGTTCGCGCTCAGCGTAACTTCTGATCCCGAAAGACTTGAAACACCCGGAGAACCCCCGGCAGGCAACTGCCGGGGGTTTTTCTTTGCCGCATGAAGAAGCCGCTGTTTCCGTCGTTCGATCGTTCGCGAAGGCACGCGAGGAAAGCAGCAGGTCCTCAACACAAAAGCTTGAAAACTTCAAAAAACAAAAAAATATGATTTACTAAGGTAATTATGTAATCTAATATGATCGCAAGGTAGCCGGCTCATTCCTTGGTTGCCTCTTGGTCTCGAAGGAGACGCAACACTACTTACGTTAAACCTCCGAAACCTCCGGGAATGCCCTCCCGGAGGTTTTTCGTTTGGGGGCGATGGTTGTGGCTCCACCGGTCGGCTGATTCGCCGGTCTGGCCGCTGCTGATTCGAAAGCCGCACGAAGAGGAAGAAGGCCGGCCCCGTCCTGATGGGGTGGGCATGGTGCCGGTTGAGAGGATTGAACTCCCGACCTTCGGTTTACAAAACCGCTGCTCTACCGCTGAGCTAAACCGGCGAATTGAAGCGATCGGCGAGGGGTAAGATATCCCGCCGCGTGGTCCGATCCTCGGCGGCTCGAATATCAGACTTGGCCGCAAAGGACCAGAACCTCAAGAACTGCTTTCATCGCTCCCCCGCACGGAAAAAGGCGGCCTTTCGGGCCGCCTTTCCTAACGCGATTCGTGACAACTCTACTGGCAGAGATGCGTCCGGCCGTCCTCGCCGCGGAACAGGGTCCCGGGGACACAAACAAACCCGTTGCGACGGGCGTAATCCTCGCCAACGAGCGGATAGGTGGCGATCGCCGCCGCCGTGCCGACCGCGCCGCCGACGACGCCGGCCGCGACATCGCCCGGCCAGAAGCTGTCATTACCGTCCCAGCGGTTGTAGCTGTCGCGCCAGGCGCGATCCTGATGGGCCCCGTAGGTCTGACGCTGGTAGCTGCTGCGATCGTAGGGGCTTCCCGGTCCCCGATTCTGGCAATTGGCGTTTGGATAGTACTGCGCGCAATAGCCGGGATTGTAGATGACTTCCTGCGCCATTGCGGGGCTCGCGAGTGCGGCCGCAAGGATGGCAGCAGTGGCGAAAATTTTGGCTTTGGTCATGGGTGACTCCAGTTCAGGTGCGCCACGCTAAGCATTCGTATCGACGATCGTTCCGGTTCGGCCCTTGTCGCGCGAGTCAAACCGACGTGATCCCGATGCCGGAAAGGGGGAGGCTTCAATTCGGGTTGTGCGATCTGCCAACAGATGTGAAGTTCCGGCTCGCCACCATTTGAAGGGCAGAGCAATTCATGCAGGCGCGCGACGTCGATTACCGCTGCGGCGAGGTCAATTTGCGCGGCTATCTCGCACTTGATGAAAGCACTGCCGGAAAGCGGCCGGGCGTGCTGGTGTTTCACGAGGGGCTCGGTCTCGGCGACTTCGCGATGGAGCGCGCGCGCCGGCTTGCCGGTCTCGGTTATGTGGCGCTGGCGGCCGACATGTTCGGCGATCGACGGCAGGCGACCAATCTGCAGGAGGTGGCAAACCTGGTCGGCGGGCTTCGCGCCGAGCCGGAAAAGCTCCGCGCCCGGGGACGTGCCGCGCTGGCTGTGCTCGCTGCGCTGCCGCAGGTCGATGCGGGGAGGCTGGCGGGGATCGGGTTCTGTTTTGGCGGGTCGGTGGTGCTGGAGCTGGCGCGCGAGGGTGCCGAGCTGAAGGCGGTGGTCAGTTTCCACGGTGTGCTGACGACCAAAATGCCGGCGCAGCCGGGTCAGGTGAAGGCCAGCGTGCTGGTCTGCACCGGCGTCGACGATCCCCTGGCGCCGCCGCAACAGGTTGCCGATTTCGAGAACGAGATGCGGGCCGGCGGGGTGAAGGATTGGCAGGTCATCGCCTACGGCAACACGCTGCACGGTTTCACCAACCCGGCCGCCGACGGCTCGATGATGCGCACCGCGCTGTATAACGAACAGGCCGACCACCGCTCCTGGGCGTCGATGAAGAGCCTGTTCGATGAAGTCTTGACCTGACAAGGGCTTCCTATTGGTATTGGATTAGCTGATACAGTGAGCAGGGGGCGTATGTTCGGAATTCTTGGGCTGGGGTTTTTGCTGGGCATGCAGCATGCGCTCGAGGCCGATCACATCGCCGCCGTATCCAGCATCGCCGCGCGCCGCAGGAATGTCGCCGATATCGTCAAGCACGGGCTGACCTGGGGGCTCGGCCATACGCTGACGCTGTTCGTTTTTGCCGGCGCCGCCATCCTGCTCGGCCATGCTATCCCAGAGAGCGTTGCCCGCCCGATCGAGACCGCCGTCGGCCTCATGCTGGTCGGCCTCGGCGCCCATGTGCTGTGGCGGCTGTGGCGCGACCGCGTGCATTTCCACCGGCACGGCCATGGCGACGGCACCGTGCATTTTCATGCCCACAGCCATGCCGGCGAAACTGCACCGCATGCCCGCGCGGCGCATGCCCACGACCATGGCTTCCGCTGGCGCACGCTGCTGGTCGGCCTGATGCACGGCATGGCTGGCTCGGCCGCGCTTTTGGTGCTGGCGGCCACGCAGTCGTCCAGTCCGGCGGTCGGCCTCGGTTACGTCGCGCTGTTCGGCATCGGTTCGATGATTGGCATGGGCGCGCTGTCGACGGTGATCGCGGTGCCGCTCGCGGTCTCGGCGCGCTCGCTCACCTGGGCCAATCGCGGCTTGCAGGGGGCGGTGGGTCTTGCCACCGTCGCGATCGGAATTATGACCGTGGTCGAAACGGTGCTGCCCTGACGCCGCGAGCTGATTCCATTGCTGAACCCTCATCCTGAGGAGCCCGCGCAGCGGGCGTCTCGAAGGATGTAGGCCACAGACGGGCCTCATGGTTCGAGACGCGCTGCGCGCTCCTCACCATGAGGAGCTAACAGAGGTTCGGAGGAGACAGGATGAAACGCCGAGATTTTCTGGCTGGAAGCGCCGCATGTTCACTGGCCGCATGGACGGGCCAGGCGCTGGCGCAATCGGGCCCGTTGACCAAGATCATCTTTCCGTTTGCGGCCGGCGGTGGCGGCGACGCGCTATGTCGGTTGCTGGCGCAGCACATCGCTCCCTTGCTCGACCGAAGCATCATCGTCGAGAATCGCACCGGCGGCGACGGGCTGATCGGCATCAAGGCGGTGAAGGGGGCCAACCCTGATGGCACTACCATCCTCGTCACCACGGGGCCGACGATGTATCTGTTGCCGATGGTCGAGACCACGCCGAGTTTTGACGCGGCAAAGGATTTCGTCCCGGTCAGCCAGCTCGTGCGGTTCGAGTTCTGCGTCTTCGTCGGCGCGGCCGTTCCGGCCGAGGTCGGGGACTTCAAGCAATTCGTCGCCTGGCTGAAAGCCAATCCGGACAAGGCCACGTTCGGCGTGCCCAGCAACGGCACCATCCCGCATTTCAGCGGATCGCGGCTCGAGGAGGCGCTCGGCATCAAGCTGACGCGCGTGGCCTATCGCGGCAGCGCGCCGATCATCAATGACCTCGTCGGCGGCCATATGCCGTTCGCGATTTCCACGTTGACCGACGCCATCCCGCAGCATCGCGCCGGCAACGTCCGGATTCTGGCGGTCGGCAGCGAGACGCGTTCGCCGTTCCTGCCGGATGCACCGACGCTGAAGGAGAGCGGCGTCGATCTGGTGGCGGACGGCTGGTACGGCATGTGGCTGCCGGCGGCCGCGTCATCCGATTTCGCGAAAAAGCTGAGCGAGGCCGTCGCTACTGCGCTCGCCAAGCCCGAGGTCAAGGAAAAGCTCGCGGCGATCGGCCTGATCCCGGTCGGCTCGACGCCCGAAGGCCTGACGAAGGAGCTCGCCGCCAACACCGCGTTCTGGCAGCCGATCGTGAAGGCAACGGGATACAAGATCACGAATTGAGGATCTCGAGCCTCATCCTGAGGAGCGCGGATGGGGCGCCTGCTCGAAGCATGAAGGCTTCCGGGCGCGACCCGATCGCCGTGCCGCAAAGGCATTGGGTTACCTTGGGTGAACGGCGCCACCTGCGGGAAAAATTGTCGCAGCGCGTAGTGGTTCCCGAGACCCCCGTACCATCTTAATCGCTTGAATTACCGCATGATTTGGCAACGCTGGCAGCGCCTTCGCGCACCTGGCCGTAAAGCGTGCCGGTTCCGCTTTGACTTGACGATGATTCCCAAGTTTAACTGCCGTCCTGTCCCTGATGGGAGTTCGGTATCGAAGCAGGCGTACCGGGTTATTTGTTTGATCCGTCTGGCTGCGTCTGCCAACGGAGCAGAGGATAAGCACCGCATGAGTTCATATTTTCGGCGGCAGCTTGCGGATTACGTCGAATATCATCGTGACCCCTTGAACTGCGCGATGCACGTCTTCGGCATCGTGTTCTTGTTCCTGGCCGCCATCCTTCCGCTCAGCTTGTGGCCCATCACGGTTTTCGGGATCCAGACCAGCGCGGCAGCCATCGCTGTCATACCGGTGCTCGTCTATTGGTTCCTGCTCGACTTCGCGCTTGGCGCAGGGATCCTTGCAGCGGCGGTCGTGTTGCTCGCAACAGCTGCCGTGATGGTTGATCATACGACAATTGCCGGCATGTGGTCGCTTACCGCGATCCTGATCGTTGTCGGCGTCGCATCGCAGATTATCGGGCACCGCGTGTTCGAAGGGCGGCAGCCGGCGCTGGTCGACAATCCGACGCACCTGTTGCTGGGCCCGATGTTTGTCATGGCGAAGCTGTTTATCGCGCTGGGCTTTCGGCGCGATCTCGCTACCATTATCCAGGGGCAGCCGCAAAGTGCGGCATCTTGATCTCGAATAATTCAGCTCGAGTGCACCCGTAGCATGACGCGTATACTGGTCACAGGCGGCAGTGGGTTCATCGGAAAGCACCTCGCCTCGGCGCTGATCGCGCGGGGGCGGCAGGTGAGGGTGCTCGATCTTCAGCCACCTCCTCGCGCGTTGCCGCAGGCTGAGTATGTCAGGGGGTCCGTGCTTGATCGGGACCTGGTCAACCGCGCGATGGTCGGGGTCGACGAGGTCTATCACCTGGCCGGCCTGCCGGGGATGTGGGTGCCGCAAAAGGCCGATTTTCACACCGTTAATTTCGGTGGCACCGAGATCGTCATCGAGACGGCGCGCAAGCGCGGCATCAAGCGCTTCCTGCACTGCTCGACGGAATCCATTCTGTTCCGGGCTTCGCCAACGATGATTCCTGTCGCCGACGATGCGCTGCTGCCGGACGATATGCCGGGACCGTACACGCGCTCGAAAATGCTCGCGGACCGGTTCGCCATGCAGGCGACCGCGTCCGGATATCCCGTCATCATCGGCTGTCCCACCATGCCGGTCGGGCCGCATGACCACCACGATACCCCGCCGACGGCGATGCTTCGGTATTTTCTCAGCCGGCGTATTCAGCTGCATCTTGATTTTGTCGTGAACCTCGTCGATGTGCGCGACGCCGCCGAAGGGCTGATCCTTGCCATGGAGCGCGGCCGCCCCGGGCAGCGCTACGTGCTCGGTGGCGAAAGCATGCCGCTGCGACGGGTTCTCGAAATCATGGCCGAGATCAGCGGCCGTCGGGTCCGGTGCATTCACGTCAACGGCAAGGTCGCCGAAATGGTCACGGCTGCGCTCGAGTTCATTTCCGATCACGTGACGCACCGGCCTCCGTCCGGTACGGCCGAAGGCGTTCGCATCGCGTTGCGGGCGGGCGCCTTGTCGATCGAAAAGGCGCAACGCGAGCTGGGCTACGCGCCGGGCCCGGTCGAACCGGTCCTGCGCGAAACCATTGCGCATCTGCTTGCCGGCGGCCAGGATCAAACCGAATGGGACTCAACGCCGCGCACGGGCCCTCGACCGTTTCACGTCGAACGCCGGTTCGGCGGTTGATCGAATAGCAAGAAGACGGATCCCGACATGCTGAACGATCCTGGTCAATGGTTCGCTTTTGCCTTGAGTGGCTGGACCACGACGTGGCCCACGCAATTGCTTGCCATCATCTGGATCTTGTGGGTGATCAGCTGGGTCGTGGCGTCGTTCTGGTCCGGTCAGACCAGGAAACACGTGATGACCGCCGACTCGCTCAAGTACCGGCTCCCCATTCTCGCAGGCGCCGTTCTTTTCATGCCATTGGCCGGCAAGGTGCTGGGGGAGAAGCCGCTGTGGCAGTTCGGCAGCGTCGGCGTCTACGTGCTGGCGTGCCTGGTCCTCGCAGGGATCTCGTTCACATGGTGGGCGAGAATTCATCTCGGACGATTCTGGTCGAACGCGATCACGCACAAGGAAGGCCATCAGGTCATCGACACCGGCCCCTACGGGATGGTGCGCCACCCGATCTATACGGGGCTGATCTTTGGGATGTTGGTGACGGGTGTCGCGGTCGGAACAGTGACAGCGATGCTGGGTGCGGTGCTGATCTCGCTCGGGATGTCGTTGAAGGCCCGCATGGAGGAAGGCTTCCTCACGGCTGAACTTGGTGCGGATGCCTATGGATCGTATTGCCGTCGCGTTCCGATGCTGGTTCCGTTCCTGCGGCCCACCTGACGCTGCAACACCTGAGAACTACCTTTTCGGCCGCGGCGCCGCTGCCGCTGCTGTCGCGACAGGCGGCACGAGACGGCGCGGAATCAGGATGCGCTGGCCGGCCGACAGCGGTGCACTGTCCGAATACTGATTGGTCTGGGTAAGGGACCACAGCGGCACATTGTTGAGTGCCGCGAGCTTCTGCAAGGTGTCGCCCGAGCGGGCGAGTTGTGGTGTGCCGCTGTCCCACAGCACCAGCGGGGCATCCGGAGGAACGACGTAGCGCAGCGGCATCGCCTCTTCCCTGGCCGGCAAGGGCGTCGCCGCAAGTTGCGCGATGGCAGTCACCAATTGCTCGTGGATCGAATCCATCTTGTCGATGTTGATGTGGGTGACTTCTTCGTGCTGCTTCATGTCGAAGCTTGCGTAGTGGCCCTGGTAACCTTGCTCGGCCACCACATCGCCGCCGCCCAATACGCTGTCGGACAGGAAGACGTTGATGAAGCGCTCGACGTTCAGCGGCACCTTCGGACTTGCGTGGGCTGGATCGATGGTGACTACCAGGCTCACCGGGATGTTTTCGGACTTCAGAATCCCGGCAAACGTCAGGGCACACAACCCGCCCATCGAATGGCCGATCAGGACGATCGGCGTTGCATCGTCACGGAAATCGCGGATGGCCTGATCGGCGATCAGCCGGCAAATGGTGAATTCGTACACGTCAGCCCGGATGCCGGCTTTCTGAAGACGCTTGGTCAGGCCGTCCATACCCCGCGAAAAGATCGGGCCGAGCGCGCCGCGGAACAGGTAGACGCGCGCCTGCGGCGGGGTTGCTGCCGGCGGCACGTCGGGAGGGACTGCCGCGATAGTGTGGGTCGTGCGGGCGACCGGACCGGCGACCGCCAGACTGCAGACGGCCGCCAGGATGCAGACGGAAAGGGCTGCACGGATCACCACGGCCGCAACTGGCCTCGGACTTCTCATGTACATTCCGCTCGCGATTCAGACGCAAGGCACGCGGGAACACGCCGGACCTTGAATGCCGGCAGGCCGCGCCACCCGCATTTATCGTCGAGGAATCGGCAGAATTGCGGCACTCGCCGCTTCCGCGATGGCGTTCTGACTACTCGCGTACCGCTGCGGCCCTTGCCGCGCCTGGTCTCGTCGCGTCTGCCGCTCCAGGCTGTCGCGACCTCTGCGCCCCCGAAGATGGTGCAGATCGGCCGAAGACGACGGCGTCGATCTCGCTTATCACCTTCCGCTGCATGATCTGGTTCTTTTCGATCGACATGTGCCCGACGCCAGGAACGCTCTGCACATTGATGTTCTCAAGCTTGCCCTGGAATTGCGCGGTCTTTGCGACCGGCTCGCCGTTGCCGTTGGCAATGTAGAAGTTTACGTAGCGTCCCACGCGCCCCGAGAGCTTGGTGCGAAACACTGAATCCAGGCCGATCGCCAGCGTCACGGGAGCGCCAAGCTGATCCAGCTTGGCGACCATGTCGGGCAGTGCGGTCGCTCCCGAGGAATGCCCGACCAGAACAATCGTTTTGATCCTGCCGCTCCTGTATGCGGCGGCGGCGTCGTCGGCGAGCGACGACCAGGAAGCGAAGTTCGCGACCGTGACCGGGATGCCCTGCGTCCGCAATTGTGCCGCGATGTCATCGAGACCCAGAGAAAAGATATTGAGCACACCGCGAAGCAGATAGACATGAGCAGTCGAGGCCGCCGCCGCGGAATTCGGCGCTGCCAGCGCCGGGCGTGCGCCGAACGGCAGCAGAAGCAATACCGCGATCGCTATCGCATGCAGTCGACGCATCGACGCCTGGCCGAGAAAGGATAACCAGCTGACAGATCCGGTGTCGCCGCGATATGGCTTCATTGTGCTCCCCAAAGGGCTGCGAAGTGTTTCGCCGGGGGAAGCTAACGCCCGCGCGCTCGGAACTGCAATTAAATGTGGCGTGGGCGGCGGCAATTTACCAGCACGACGTGTCTCCGCCGCAACACCGAAGCGCCTCGGTGGCTTTAGCTGAGTGCCAGAGCCGAACAGGATTGGCAGGTGCCGGGCCGGGAGCTTAAGGTTTTATTCCGATCTTCTCCCGGATCGCGCCGAGTTCCGCCTCGTCCCAGATGCCGATCAGCACGCCGTTCTTGACCTGCAATTGCTGGGCGGCATAGGCGGCGATCTTCGCGTTCGGCGTGGTGATGTGCATTTTCGGATGCAGCGCCCAGTCGAACAGTTCCGACTGCAGCCGGGCCACGATATCGGCGCAGGCGGGGTCGGCGCCGCGATCGCAAAATTCCTGCGGATCGGTTTCGAGGTCGTAGAGCATCGGCCGGAAGCCGGAGGCGTGGATGAATTTCCAGCGGCCGTCGAACACCATGAACAGCCGGCAGCGCTCGATCGGCTGGTCCAGCATCACGCGGACGTCCTGCATGGCGTAGTCGTATTCGGAGAACACCACCTTGCGCCAGTTGGCCGGCTTGTCGCCGTGCAATAGCGGCAGCAGCGATCGTCCTTCCAGGATGTGATCCGGCGGATTGCTGCCGAAATAATCGAGGAAGGTCGGCGCCAGGTCGATCGCCTCGACCAGTGCATCGCTCACGGTGCCGCGCGTGCTGTCGGCGGCCGCCGACGGATCGATCACGATCAGCGGAATCTTGGCCGATTGCTCGTGGAACAGATCCTTCTCGCCCATCCAGTGATCGCCGAGATAGTCGCCGTGATCCGATGTGAACACGATCATGGTGGTGTCGAGCAGGCCGCGCGCTTCGAGGAATTGCATCAAGACGCCCATCTGGTCGTCGATCTGCTTGATCAGGCCCATGTAGGTCGGGATGACTTTTTCGCGCGCCTCGTTGCGCGACATGTTGCGGGAATAGCGCATGTCCATGTAGGCGGCGAACACCGGATGCGCGTTGGCGCGCTCCTCCTGCGAGCGGATAACCGGCTTGACGTCCTGCGGCCCATACATGCTGGCGTAGGGCTCCGGCGCGATGTAGGGCCAGTGCGGCTTGATGTAGGACAGATGCAGGCACCATGGCCTTCCGTCGTCCTCGGCTTCCGCGATGAACTCCATCGCGCGCCGCGTCATGTAGGGCGTTTCGGAATGCTCGTCCGGCACGCGCGCGGCCTTGTCGGCATGCACCAGCAGCCAGCCGTTCTGCAGGCTCCCGTCCTCGGCCGCGCCGGAATTGGCCCAGTGCTCCCACGGGTTCGGCGCGTCGTAGCCGTGCTCGCGCAGATAATTGTCATAGGCCGGCCGCAGCCGACCGGTCGGATGCAACCCGTCGTCGCGTTCATAAGGCTCGAACCCGCATTCCGACACGTGCACGCCGATAATCGAGTCGGGAGGGATGCCGAGATTCTTCAGGCCCTCGAGGTCGGGCGCCATATGGGTCTTGCCGACCAGCACGTTGCGGACGCCGATCTTCTTCAGGTGATCGCCGAGCGTCGGTTCGCCGACGCGAAGCGGCCAGCCGTTCCAGTGCGAACCGTGCGAGCGCATGTAACGGCCGGTATAGAACGACATCCGTGACGGGCCGCAGATCGGCGACTGCACATAGGCGTTGGAAAACAGCACGCCGCGTTTGGCCATCGCATCGATGTTCGGCGTCTTCAGGACCGGATGCCCGGTGCAGCCGAGATAGTCGTAGCGAAGCTGGTCGCACATGATCCAGAGCACGTTCTTCGCGGGCGTTTTGGTCGTCATTTCAGGCATTTCGGCTGGAGTTCGGAGCAAGCGGGAGAGCGCGGGATGGTGCGATATCGCCGCGCAAATGACAATCGAGCCGGCAGCCGGGCGAGGGTCGTTAACGTTTGGATAGCGCCATTTCTCGCAATTGAACGGCGATCCATGTCGGCGCGTTAGCCTTATCGGCAGTTTGGCCGGCCGCCTTAACTCCTGAAATGGCGTGTTGGGACTAAGCTGGGACCTGGAAAACGGGAACCCAAGCGATGCGCATCGGCGTCACATTGGCACTTTTCACCGCGACGACATCGGCCGCCTTTGCCGGCGGTGGCTTCGACATCGTGATTCCGGGCCGTCCCGGTGTACCCATCATCATTAACGGCGTCGACGCATCGTATTCGGTGGTCGAGGGCGATTGGGGTCTGGGCAAGGGCACCCACGTCCAGCCGACCGTCTATGGTGGCCGCTACGTCGATCCGGCGCCGAACGTCGGCCATTATTATCCGAGCGCCGGCCGCATGCCCGGCTACGGGCGGCTGGAAATCGAGCCGCCGGCGAACCGCAGATTGCCGCAGCCGGCCGAGAGCTATCATCAATCCTGGTCGGCGCAGTCGGCGCCGCTGCCGGCGCAATCGAACGTGCCGGTCGATCCGCCCGCCATCATCTACGCGCCGCAGGATGACCGGCGCAGGCCGCCGCCTTTTCCACGCTAATTCCAGCCAACGAAACACCTACAGGAGAATGCAATGCGTCATTTGATTAAGGGATTGATCGCCGCCGTTGCCGTGATGGCCTCAGCACCTGCGATGGCATGTGGTTACAGCGCTTGCGCCCAGCCGCTGGTCTATGCCGCACCGGTCGCGGCCTATGGCTGCAATTCCTGCGGCTGGGTTCGTGAGCGTCTGCCCGATCCGGAGCAGCAGTATTATTACGTCAACCAGGGCCCGACCTACACCGGTCCCGGCAATTTGGCGCCGTATCGGGTCTATCGCGAAGGCACGATCTCCGGCTACGGCTATGGCTACAACCGTCCGTATCGCGCGCACCGCTATTATCAACGGCACCACGCGGCGCGTTACTACAACGGCCAGCGCGTGATGCGCCGCTACTACTGATCCAACATTAGTCTGAAAACTTCAAAGCCCGTTCGCTTCCCGCGAGCGGGCGTTACTTATTTCATCAGGCCCAATCGGCTCGCGCCGATATAGAGCGCCAGCACCGCGGCGTTCGAGACGTTCAGGCTCTTGATCTCGCCGGGCATGTCGAGCCGCGCCACCACGCTGCAGGTCTCGCGCGTCAGTTGCCGCAAGCCCTTGCCTTCGGCCCCCAGCACCAGCGCGAGCGGCTGCTGCAGCGGCACCGCGCCGAGGTCGTCGCTGCCCTCGCTGTCCAGCCCGACCGTCATGAAGCCGCGGTCGTTCAATTCGTTGAGCGCCCGGGCGAGGTTCTGCACGGTCACCAGCGGCACCAGTTCCAGCGCACCGGAGGCGGATTTTGCCAGTACGCCGGTGGCCTCCGGGCTGTGGCGGGCGGTGGTGACGATCGCTTTCACTGCAAACGCCGCCGCCGAGCGCAGGATCGCTCCGACATTGTGCGGATCGGTGATCTGGTCGAGCACCAGCACGATGCCTTCCTGAGGCAGCTCATCGATATCGGGCGAGGGCAGGGGCTCGGTCTCCGCCAACAGGCCCTGATGCACGGCGTCCGGCCCGAGCCGCTGGTCGATCGCGGTGGGGCGGACGATTTCGGGGGGAACGCGGGTGTCGATATTCTCGTCCGCCAGGCGCTTTGCGGCGTTTTCGGTCAGGAACAGTTTTCGGATCTGCCGTTCCGGGTTGGCCAGGGCGGCCGAAACCGTATGCCAGCCATAAAGAATCACCGGCCCGTCAGGGCTCGAATCCCGGCCCCGGCGGCCCGGCGGACGGGCGAATTTCCGCCCTTTTTCGAAGGGTTTGCCGCCGCCGCGGCGGAACGGTGGTTTTCGGTCGCGATCGCTCATGGGGAGCTTGTGTCACGGGTCCCCGAATATGGCAATTTGGGTACCTCAAGAGCCGTTTTTAGGGGCTTGGCTTGGTTGACTTTGCCACCCCCCTTCGCCCATAAACGCGCCCGACCGGGAGCGCGCCATCCGCTCACGGTATTAACGTCATCCATGGCCTGATCCGCCGCCTCCAAGCGGTTGGGCTTGCGATGTTGTTGGACGGGGGAGTGTCCCGAGTGGCAAAGGGAGCTGACTGTAAATCAGCCGTCTTACGACTTCGAAGGTTCGAGTCCTTCTTCCCCCACCAGCCTTTTCAATGGCTTATGTTCTATGCGCTTCCCAGTGTCGGCGAAACGGGTTGAATTGGGAAGCATATGGGAAGCAAAATGAGGAATTAGCTAATGTCAGGCGGGCAATCTTTCGCGGACGGTTTCCGAGAGGGCTACAAATCGGTAATGGGCAGTGGAGCCTCAATGCCGGGCATTCCATCCCACGCCATCCCAGCAGGCAAGACAGCCTACCAGCATGGCATCGCCAAGGGTGTAGAAGCTGGCTTAAAAAGGAAGGCGGAAAGAGACGGTGAGTGAAGCGCCGCGATTGGCGGCTTACCGCCTTTGCAGTGCCGCGCCTAACACTAGGGTCAGCGCAATCCAACCGATAAACGTCATGGCGAAGGCGGAGAAGAGTACGCCGGTCGTCGTCCAAACTATCCATACCAAATAGAACCAGCCGACCACCGGAAGGGCAAACAGCGGGCTATTTAGCCCAAACGAAGCTGCAAGGTTCATTCCCCAGTTGAATAAGATGAACCCGCCAATGCCCCAAGCCAGAAAGCCAGCAACGGTCAGGTAGGCGACGACGTTTGACGTGGCTGCATTTCGCACCAGCACACTCCGTAATATAATCTGCTTGTTTCCTTGCCATGCGTGCCGTGAGCCCATCCGTTCGCGCTCCGGTTCTGGATTGGCGCGCATAAATAGGGTTGCCAGATAGTTGCAATTGTGAGTAGAGCTGGCAAGATGCCTTTTTAAAAGGCGTCTGATGCATCTACTGGCCCACTGGCATTTCCCTACCGCAACTCAAAACGAGAAGGTTATCAACGACGCTCTCGCGGCTGCGTTGAAGCCTTATTCGTGGGTGCGACCCCTCCCGAACTGTTACGTAATAAAGGTCCAATCGTCAGCAGAATATACGACAGTTTGGAATGCGCTCACTGCCGTATGCAACCGCTGGTCAGCGGAGGTCTACTTGATAGTTACGCCTCCAATGACTGGGGGCAGATATGTTGGACATCTGCCGGGGACTCTATGGCCCGAACTAAATTCGAGGTCTGAGTGATGGCAGACTCGGAAAAGCCGATTGGAAATGATCAGCCTACATCGCAGGGTCAATACAACGCGCCATTCGCCGTGAACATCTCATTCCCGGAATCTATCGTAATAAAAATGGTCGATGCTTCGGCGTTGAATGACTACGAGTTCGGACTTTTTGTATCCTCGGCGCTTCTCAGCGCGACGGTAGGGTTTTTCGTTGGCTACTTACAAGCGAACATCAATGATGCTCGTATGTTCGGTTCGGTTACCATTCTTTTAGGGCTTCTAGCGCTTTCGTTTTTGGGGTGGGCGCTCTCTAAGCGCAGGAAGATGGCGGCGCGTTCACGCGCATTCAAACTGATCACTTCCCGCGTTGAAGAAACAAAGACGGATTGAGAGGGCGGATGACCCTGGCTATCCAAGCCCTTTGCCCGTGCGCCCGTCGAGACAGGGGGGCAGTTTGGTACGCAAGACGCCTGCCGCGCTTACAGTTCGATAACACTGATCTTCTAACCAACCTTCCCACTGCTTCCAACGCTTTCCAACGGAATGTTCGCTCTCCTCCCTTATCCCCGGGGCCGTAGGAAGGACCGACCCCGGTCGGAAGCCCAGGCCGTCCTCTCCACGGCTAACACCCATGCAAATCATGGGCGACGATCAGGCAACACGACTAGCGGCCCGGCCTGCAATCCAGCCGTCGACTTCCGACTCGATCCAGCCAACCCGGTTTTCACCAAGCGCCACGCGCCTTGGAAACTTGCGCTCATTCTCCAAGGTGTATAGGTGGCGGCGGCTGTACCTGATGCCGCGTGTTTCGCTCAGTTCGCGATAGTTCAGTAGCTTGGCCGGTTTCACATTGTCGTTGGCGTGTTGCATCAAATAGATTCCTCTGAAAATAAAACCGCCCGGGCGGGCGCAGCACGAGCGGAAGAAATGATCCAACGTTTTAGCTGTTTTCGGCCCAACCTTCCAGTGTGGGCGAGATATAGTTCAAGACACGGCACACTCACGCATCCGCTTAAAAAGTTTCACCTTGAATTCATCAGCGAACACCGGCCCGTCGCTGTCCTCAAGCAGAATGGTCAACCCGGCCAGCTTGTCAGCATCGGCGTAGTAACCCACCCCGACTAACTGATCCTCTACGGCGTAGAGCCTATCCATATTTGCTAGGTCCGTTGCCTCGTTATCATCGTCCCCGAAACTGCTCAGAACCTGTTGACGAATAACTGCGAGTTTAACCGCGCTTATGATGGCAAGACCGGAGACAACGGCCTTGGCATGCCGATTTCCTTGTTTTCCGCCGTGGTCAGCAACTTTCAGCATATTTATATTCCCCAATTTCCGAACCGTGGCACCACGCCAGAATCGGCAAGCAAAATGTTGCATGGCCCATTGTAGCGATACAATCTAAAATAATGATGCTATTATAGCTACAACCGCGATTGTGAAATGGGCTAATCCGCCATGAACGACGAAGAGACACCGGCCGTTCCTGATTTACCTCATGGCCACAAGGGATCAGGAGTGGCCCGAGGGGCACTGAATGTCGTCGGCGGCTTCATACCATTCGCTGGCGGGCTACTGTCGGCAGCGGCTAGCGCGTGGTCGGAACACGAGCAGAAGAAGATCAACGATTTCCTGCATCACTGGATACAGATGCTCGCTGCCGAAATGCGCGAGAAAGAGCAGACAATATTGGAAATCTTAGCTCGCATAGACATGAGCGACGGCGAAACGGCCAATCGCGTTGAAAGTCCTGCCTATCAAGCTTTGATGCGCAAGGCGTTTCGGGACTGGTCGGGTGCCGAAAGTGAAGCCAAACGCGCTATGGTACGTAATCTCTTGGTCAATGCAGCGGGCTCGCGTGTGGCCAGTGATGACGTTGTGAAGCTCTTCCTAGATTGGCTGGATCTGTACTCAGAATTCCATTTCGAGGTAATCGGTGCGATCTACAACAACGCGGGGATTACGCGTGGTGGTGTCTGGCGCAAATTGGGGCGGCCTGTAGTGCGAGAGGACTCATCAGAAGCGGACTTGTTCCGATTGTTGTTCCGGGACTTAAGTACAGGCGGCATAGTTCGACAGCACCGCGAAACAGATTACGGCGGCCGATTCATTGCCAAGCGACCCAGCCGTCCGGCCCCGAAAGGTGAGACGAAGGTCATGAAGTCTGCCTTTGACGACGAAGAACAGTACGAACTGACCGCGCTGGGACAACAGTTCGTCCATTACGCGATGACTGATTTGCCGCCGAAACTCGATTTCGAAACAGCATTGTAAGAGGCTTCAGCTTGCCAGCCAACTGGCTGCAATAACTGATGATGGAGGTGAAATGTCCAAAGAATTCACGGATATCAAAATCGTCGAGATGGATGACGCTGCATCAAGACCGTCGGGCGAAGGAGCGCTTATCCGTATCGTCCTGAAATTATCGCAGGATACGCCCCCTGCATGGTCTCAATATTTCAACCACGCTTGGAGCCAGCACATATACATGATGAAACGGCGAGCATCCGTAGCGGGTGACCGCCTAGACATAGTCTGTGTCCCGGGGGAACTGCAAAGCGATCATATTCCAGAGTTAAATAAGATCATTGCCGAAACAAATGAAGCCTACCGAAAATTCGCAGTTGCCAAAATGCGTGAGAGGGAAGTCGAGGCAGAGAATGAACGGCGTCGAAAAGAAGAGCTTAGTGACCTAAAGCGAAATTTGAAGTTTGATTGAATCCGTCGCATATCACCTGCGTTACTTCGCCAACAGGATCACTGTCGGTGAAGTGCGATTGATTGGACGGCGGCTTGACCTGGCCGTCGCCTATTGTGCCGACTACAATTGCGCACATGTCGTCCCGATCGACTCAACACTAGGAGCAGCTAGCAACGGAGAGTTCGGTGGCATCACGCGACTCACTAGCGACTTGGGAAGTCGGTTTGATAAAAGGGTTCATGGCAACTACTGGCATGAACGATCAGGAAATACTGCCGTACTTTAGCCGGCCCGGCCGATCTATAAATCACCGCGTCATGGGAGAGATTAGAACCGGCAGTCATTTTGCCGATATCGAACCCGCGACTGAAGAAGAGTTGCGAGTTTTCAAGGAGCGATGGTTCTCCTATTCGGTAAAGCGCGGAATTGAGCGCGAAATCGAAGAGCTTGTACTAAAAGCGCGCGAAGCACAGGTCGCAGCCATACAGGTGTTCAACAATCCCACTATTCAATTTCGTGCAGAGATTTTCATTGTTCTTTCGGTCATAGCGTGGACTTACGCTTTCCATGCCTTCTACAGACGGTGTGGTGTCGACTACAGGTACTACATCCGCAACTTCGACGGTTCTCCTCCATCGGTCGATCTTACGGCCGACGGTCTAGAGCGATACTGGGAGTTGAGCAGCTGCATCAATGCTAAGCAGTGCCCTTTATCAGAAAGCGTCAAAGAGAATCTAAAATTCCTTATCGGAGTTCGCAATTCGGTCGCTCACAGGTGCACAGGCAACATAGACCTTAAGATCGCCAGTCGGTTGCAAGCGTCTGCCCTGAATTTCAACAGTTGGATCGTTGAACAGTTCGGGGGTGAATATCGAATTGACAGCGATTTCGGTGTTGCAATCCAAATGTCGTCCTTCAGTCACGATCAGGCCAAGCTAATTTATGCTGCGCAGACCGTTGATCCAAAAATTGCGTCTTTGATTGATCGGTTGGATAATAAGGTCGCAACGGAAATTCAGGCCGACACAAAATATGCATTCAAAATTCTTTTCGTGGAGCAATCATGCAACAAGCCCGGACAGGCCGATAGAGTGGTCGAGTTTGTTCGGGCGGGATCAGAGACCGCGACTGAAATCGATAGAATAGTTTTTAAGGACCGAGAACGGCCAAAATACAAGCCAACACAGGTTGTGCGCGAGATGCGCAAGCGTGGATTCGATTGGTTCAATATGGCAAAGCATACCGACATCCGAAACAGTCTTGATGCAAAAAATCCTAAGAATGGCTACGGCGTCGAACTAGCTGACAATCAGTGGTACTATTACGACAATTGGATTGCGAAGGTTGAAGAGCATTGCAAGGATGCGAAGCCTAAATAATAGCATGGGCCGTAGTGTTACAGTCGAGTTACCGACACGGACCATTTAAACGTACCGCAACTGCAAAGCATCCATTTGGACTCAACACGGCAGCCCCGCTATTTTTTGGGATGCTTGCGACTTTCAATTTGTTGATAGAGGACAGTTTATGATTAAGCGCAAATCGATATTCGTCCTCGGAGCAGGAGCAAGCCGCCCTTTCGGTTTCCCGTTAGGTTCTGGTCTGAAGGAGCTTGTGCTTGCAAACTACCAGGGCGACGTGGGTCACGCGGTACATCTTTACAATACGACTAGGTTCACACGGGCCGAGGTCGAAGCACTGACGAAAGGATTGCGGTTTTCCGGCCTATCATCGGTGGATGCCTTTCTGGAAAGACGACCAAGCTTCATCGAAGTTGGCAAAGCGACGATGGGAATAGAATTGCTTCTGGCGGAATCGTCTTCAACGTTATTGCAGGCTGATAGCGACTGGTTGGGCTACCTTTACAACAGGATGGTCGGACGTTCTCTCGAAGAGTTCGCAGATAATCAAGTTGCGTTTATTACCTTCAACTACGATCGCAACGTAGAACATTTTCTATTTACGTCACTTCAGCACTCCTTCGGAGCTAGTACAGAGGCCACGGCCGCTGTAATGGGAAGAATTCCAATTATTCATTTGCATGGGCGTTTGGGGGCTTTACCTTGGCAAGATGCCAGACGCGGCATTCCGTACGGTGCATCAGGCATCGATACGCACATGATGAACAATCTGGTGGACCAAATTAAGGTCGTGCACGAGGACATAACCGAAGTGCGCGACAAAGAGTTCACTAGATCGAAGCAGCTGCTGGCTGAAGCCGAACGAGTGTTTTTACTTGGGTTCGGATTCGGCTCACTCAATGTAGAACGATTAGGTCTTGCCGATATCAAGCCGCATTTTTTTGAAGGAACGTCATACGGCATGACACCCAAAGAAACGAGAGAGTGTCGCGCAATGGTCGGGGAACAGTTAAACCTGCATCATAACTGGGCAGCGTTGGATTTCTTAAGAAACGTAGCGCCGTTGAACTAGGTGTGAAATCTCCACTTCGCTGCCACGAGCGGACTCATGCACCGTAGCAAATAAAACAACTCCATTCGATCAAAGTCGGCAGGCCGATAGGCTATCTTTAGAAGCGCCTGTCGGCTGGGACGCACTGGAATCGTGCTTCGCTAATAAGGCCAAGGTTATTCAAGCGAGGACACCAATATTCCCCAATCACAAGCGGGCAATCGTTCTTTCTTCCGCCGATCACCGAAGCAATACGAGACTGGCATTGATCCCAGGGTATACGCTGGGCACACATGTCAATCAGAAGAGCTTTTGCGCCTTTGGACAGGTGGTTAGCGAAGCTGAGTTCTCCCGTCACACGATTCAAAGTGAGGATGTAATACCCTCCGTCTTCGCGCCTCGCATATGCGCTGTAGTTGAGGTCGTCGGTCTGCTCAATGGTGTAGCTCTCGTCGTATTCCGTCCACTGGAGAGTGATGCTTTTGGCGACGCCACTCGCACTCTTTATAATGAGAGGCCGGTCTTTTACGTATTGTGTCGAGCAAAGGTAAAAAGCATCGCTCGTCGCGACGTTCACCTTGTCTGACTTTGGCATGACAACGCTATTGCGGGCTTGCCACAGCGGATAGCCAAAAACGGCCACGGCAAAGCCAATAAGCAGTCCAATAACAAGCCCAAAGAAGACACGCATGGATTGCTCCGCGATGGGCGCACTCTATCTGCTAGTAAAAGGCAATCAAGGGCTTGCAGTTAAATTTCGTGGCCCCTCGGGGCAGACACCATCTGGTTCACCGTAGGCCCGCCCGGGACGATAGAGCCGCAAGCGCAAACTCGGGAATGTCTCATGAAATACTAGTTACTGTTGTGTTTGACGAAACTTAGCTAAGAAGCCGCTCCCAAAAAGTTGGAGCAGTAATGGCTAAGAAGACTAAGAAGGTTGTTCGCCGCGAGTGGACCAAAGCGGACGTAAAGCAAATGAAGACGATGGCACGCGCGAAACTTGGCGTCACGAGAATAGCTAAGTCCTTAAAGAGAACGCCGGGCGCGACCTCCGTGATGGCAGCCAAGCTTGGCGTATCGTTGTCGATGCGCGCTTAAGCAACAGAACTGGGCGGCCGCCGCTGTAAATCCGAGCGCGGCTGGTCTGATCCGTCGTGAACTGGTGGCCAGTGCCTTGGGACGAAAGCACTGGCCGGGACCTTGGCGGGGAAGCAAACCGCGCTGTGGTCAAGACTTCGAGCTGCCCGGTTGAACAAGTCGGGGGCGAATAGCTCTGGCCGTCTCTTGCCTTCTTTGCCTTCCCCCGAATTCGGGAAATGATTGGCCTCTAATTACTGCGGCGGATTGGCCGTTGGACTCAGAACCGGATTACCCAGAACGGCGACACCAGCAAGGAAGATGCTACCGGCATCGTTCGCAGACGGTGTGACTGTCAGGCGAACGTAACGCTTTTTACCGACATACCCAATCTTGCGGGTTTCGATATCGTCAGCGAACGTGAAGCCAGCCTGTGCGACCGTGCCGAGCAAGTCGACAGCGGCAACGGCGTTCGAACCGGCGAGGTTCGAAGCATCGCCTTCGTCAACAGTGACGGCAAAGGTAACGTCGGCATCGGTGTTTGTGCCTGTAACTAGAACGAATTCAAGCGAGCCGTAACCGAGCGTATCGATAATCGCCGAGACGATTGGGGTGTTCACGTTAACGAGGGCTGCGACGGGGGCAATGAGCGGCACCGTGTGAATATTGTTATGGAGGTCTCTCAAAGTAAAATCCTTATATGTTTATGTGACGTAGTGTTGTGTTGCGATCGATGATCGGCATCGACGCTCTTCACCGGCCAGAAGTAATCCGTGCCGTTTCAGATATGCCGACTCCGATTCAAATGTCGGCGGGTCATTGGGATCAATCGGAACGCCCTTGAAGATCGCTAGCTCGCCGCCTATCGGGTTTCCGTGAACATCAACGGCGATGCCGGAAAAGTAATTAACTTGCCACTGGCTGATCCAGATAACCGGGAGGCCATACGAATACATCGGCTTGTACGTGAGCACGTCGGACGCTGGCGTGCCAATGCCACCAAGCCGCCTTCGAGGTTCAGGCGAACTGTACTGCCACCAGCGGGCAGGGCGGGTGCCAGGGTAATCGACGACATGGTCTGCAACGATGCGTTCGGCGTGTTGATTCCAGAATGCCGCTAGTTCGTCGTTGGGTGCGTACTGGATAAAGCCAGACGCCTTGTCATCGCCCTGCAACCACGCTTCATGCTGGTCTGTTACTTCCTGCCGACGTTTGTCGACTCTCTTCCTTGCCGGCACTTCTATTCTCGATTCGCTGGCAAGCTATTGGGTCGGCTTTCATTGGGGGTGGAAACGTCCATCCCAATTTCGCGCACGAGTCTGGCGAATGCGATCCGTGAATCGCGCTCAATAGCAATCTCAGGCCGAGCGTGGGGACTACCGAAACGGTCATCAAATGTGAGTCCGAATTTTAAAACGGCCTTGCGTGCCATTTCACTGCGGTCCCACGCTTCACAAGCCTTCTGCAGAAGTTTTATATGGTGTCCCTCGAAATCAAATTCGGCGAGGACTTCCTTCCACCAAGCTGTGGTTTCTTTGCTAAGGTGCGGTGGCGGTTTCTGTGTCGCCATAAATTTGTTTCCTTAAAAACGGTGGATCAAAATCCTGTTTGATTCGGGGGGCGCTTCATGCGTATGAAGGCCCACATCGGTAGGTAGCTCCCAATAGACTGTAGAGAGTTGACTCCCCCCCTACCCGTAGTTGTATCAGGCAGCTACTCGCGTTGGTATGTAGGGCTATGAGGCGAGCATAACGCTCGCCCCATGCTCTGCACCTTACGTGAGCGAAGTCTTCACAAGCTTCAACGCTTCGGTGTTGGCAAGGCCGCCGCCCACGCGTTTGTACGCGTAAAACAGCAAGCGAGGCTTGTCGGTGAACGGGTCACGCAAGAAGCGGATGCCAGCACGATCAACGATCACATAGGCAAGCTTGAAGTTACCAAACGCAATCGACAGCGAACCCGCCGCCACGTCAGGCATTGTTTCATCGAACTCGACGGGATAGCCGAGAAGGGACGGTGGCGAACCAGCCTGCATTCCGTCTCGCCAGATGTAGTCACCGCTACCGCTCGCCTTAAGCTTATCGACCGCGTTAGCGGTGTTGCTGTTCATGAGAAACGAAGACCCAGCACGATAGGGAGCGCGCAATCCCCAGACGGTATCTTTCAAACCGTCCGCCGTGATCGTAGTCGCACCACCGCTGGGGATGTACTGCAACGTTCCCCATGCGCGAGTGGCATCGGTTGTGACGCTAGTCGTGTAAGAGAGGAAGCCTCGCGGCTTTGCAATACCGTCGCCATTCACAAACGCCGTACCTTCGGTGCGGGCGAACTTGTCGGTCACCTTGCCATCGATCCAGCCGCCAAGGTCGAAACCGCTGTCATCGACCAGCCTCTGAGTCACCGGCTGGAGCGCATAGATTTCCTCCAAGGGAATCTTTAGCTCGCCAAGCTGCGGCGTGCTGGTAGCTGGCCTCGCTGTCTGCTCGCCGACCCAAGTAGCGCCACTCTCGCCATTGTCGATCGGTTCCACCCATTCCGACCCGGCTGTGATCGTTTCAACACGAGCCAAGCGACGAAGCGGCGTCTGATCGAACAGCTTCTTGGTCATCCCGGTGGAAATTGCCGGGAGCACGAGATAGCCGCCGTCAGGGTCCGAACCCACGGACATGGCCGCCTGAATTTCCTTAAGCTTAGAGTCGTCACCGGTGCGAGCAAAAACCGCAACTGCGTCAAGTTCAGATTTGACTTCGCTGTTGTCATTATCGTGCCGACGACTGCCGGGGCGCTTGTTGATGGCTTCCAGTTGGTCTAGGCGATCGTTATTTGCCTTAGTCGCCGTTTTAAGTTCGTTGGTGCTGTTCTCGATCGAGTCTAGCGATGCCTTGATCGATTCTGCTGTATTAGGTGTGGTCAATGTAAATCTCTCATATTGTTTGAAATAGAATTTGCCTTCGCCGCAAACATTGCAGCAAGGTCGTCTGAGACTTCGTCGTCTGCGTCACGCAGATCAGCCGGAGTCTTGATGCCGTAGCTCGCAAGAGCCTTGGCCTTGCGCCTTGGAATTCCTGCTTCTCGCAGAATCCTCTCAAGGTCGCGGATATTCACGTCGTTTAGTGATTCATCGGACGCAAGTTGCTTAGGTGCGTTAGCGTAGACCGACATATCGAAGCGAGCATTTGCGGATCGAGACCCGATGATTTCTGTTACGAACCCATTCGCCTTTGCATCTGCAGAGCCTAGCCATGTCTCTTCGTCCATCATCGTCTTCATGACTCGAATGTCTTGGCCCGTACGCTTCGCGTAAGTGGATGCGAGTGAGTTGTCTATCTGGCCAAGCAAGTCAGACGTTTCGTCGTGATCTTCGGCGTTGCCGATCGTGACTCCCCAGGAATTGTGAATCATCACAAACGCGTTCTCGGCGATGGCGATTTCGTCACCGGCCATTGCAATGATCGACGCGGCTGACGCAGCTACGCCCGTGATTTCAACGCGAACATGTCCATCGTGGGCAACCAGCGAATTGAAGATCGCTAGCCCGTCGAAAACGTCGCCACCCGGACTATTGATGCGAAGAACAATACTGCCTGTGATATCGTTAAGCTGGGCGCGGAAATCCTTCGCTGAAACTCCGTAAGCGCCAATTTCGTCGAATAGATCGATGATGGTTGCGCCGCTTTCGGCTTTCTTCGCGAAGCTTCGGCCTTGCGCCTTGGCGAAGTATGACTGCTTCCGATTGGACTGCGGTGCGCCGCACAGCATGATTGGTTCAGGACGCATAGCTGCAACCCCGCTTGCCAAGGTCAGCGCCGATCTGTGCGACCACGAGGCCGGGAATCTCGATGGAGCGGCGAACGTCAAAGAGGGCGTGCCGTTCCAAAAGCTGATCTTCGGCGTAGAAGTGTTGGCCGCTGTGCTGCCGGTCGTCACTCTCAGCGAGAATGATTTCAGGCCACGATTGCACAATGCGAAGCGTCTTGTCAGCTTCGTCGCGGTCGCCAACCCAAATCTTGGTAACCCAAGCTTCAAGTGCGTCGCCAGCCTTGACGTGTTCGGCTTCGACCAACCTCTTGAGTTTGGAATACTGATTCACAGTGGCGGGTGAGCGCCGTACCGTGTCGGAGGATATGCCAAGCAGAAGGTTGGCAAGATCACCGGGCCGGGCGATAGAGCCCCGGCCGAGCGGCAGTAGCCCAGCGTTCTGCAGTGCGCGGGCCGTTTGTTCAATTTTAGTTTTCGGAATGTTGGTCCGGTCGATTAAGGCGCGGGCCATCGTCGCGAAAGATGATCGCGTCATTTGTTAAATCCAGTAGTTTGAAAAGTTGCAGGTATCGGGTGACAAAAGGATACGCCCGGCCGCGACTGGAAGGGGTCAGCGTGCCGGGCGTTTGAAGTTCTGTCACTTGAGAATCGAGGGGCGGTGCGAAACGCAGCCCTCATTCTCAATGTACTCTATTCTGAAGTCGTGGTGTCGACACCGCCATAAACAGTGGTGAAAACAGTGGTCTAGGCTGCCGCGCGGTCAGATGCAGGATGCCGCACTACGTACTTCCGCGTTTGGTTCATGTACGACGCCTTCGTTCGGTATTCGCGAGAGTACCTGACGGTCGGGTACTGCGTACCGATCAGCGGCCACACATCGAGAGGGCGATCACCATTGAGTTCCAAGCGATCGAGGCTGTCATAGAACCGGGCAAGATTGCGCATTGCCGACCGGATCATTCCCTTGCCGCACGCGCTGGCGGATGCGCGATCCATGAAGAGTTCGTTTTCTCCAACTGCTCGCGCGGTCCAATTATCCACGATCACAGATTCCAAAACCGAGTAGTCGTGTCCGAGAACTTCTTTGGCGAGCAAGACCACCTGCCGGGTTCGGACAAGCCGTATCTGGTCAGATTCTACTTCGGCGTTATCTACGACTGAGGGTTCAGCCGGTGTGTCGCTATCTTCGAACTCAAGTTCATCGCTGAGTCTTATTTCGTTATCAGAGTCCAACGAGTCCATACGCTCGCCAAGGTACTCTTCTCGCACCTCGCGCCAATCATTGGCCGGGGACGGCTCACCTTTAGAAACCGAGATATCTTGTTTCAATCGTTCCGCAGCAAACGCGTGGCGACGATTCTCAGGTTCATTGACTCCAAGATCGCCGCGTTGCGCCATTTCTTTCAGGTGGTAGCGGGCGGGCTGGTTGTCATTCGCAGGCTGCGGAGTTCGTCCATTGTCCACAACGTCGACCACCGTTGCTTTCGGCAACGGTTGGTTCGGCTTGTAGCTCACGCCTATTCCATGCCACTTGCCATCTAGTGTGGTGCCAACATCATCGTTGCTTGTGAGTTCGCGATGTTCATTCCGTATGTCGTCTGTAATTGTTCTTCGCATCTATAAATTCCCCAATGAATCCCGCCGTGTGCCTTCTGGCTTCTAGTCGGGTCGAGTCGCAATAAATCTCCATCCCGCCGAACCGGCAGGTTGATAGTGCCTCCTATGTGTCGATAGTCCCCGGGCCGCTAAACGCGGCGTAAAAAATAAAAATGCGGAGTCGAATCTGACTCCGCAGGAATAGACAGTGTATAGGTGCAAACGGTACAACTTGTCAACCCCGGTTGTACTTTTTTATCAAAAGTCAAGTCATTGCGATAAAAATATCACGGCGCTTGGATCACGATCCCGTGATAATGCCCCCCAGACCGCCAGCGCGGGCCGCTGAGAGGCCGTCCGCCAACCGGCACTGAGTAGCAGCCAGCGCCAGCCAACGCACGGGCGGGGCTGGCTGCGAGCCATCAAGCGCCACCCAACCAATCATTCATCAGACCGGCAGCTTCGGCCCGTTGCGCTCTGTCGATTAATTCGTCGCGCGCCGTGCCCGGTTCTAGCAACTCGGCTTGCTGTCTGAGGCTTTGTACTTCTTCGGCCAGTCTGACACCGAGTGTCTGTGTCTGTTTAAAACGACGGCGCTTCTTCATGACACTACCTCAGAGTATCCGGTCCTTACTGCCGGGTTGGATTTTGCGATCTTGATATGCACAAGCGGGGCGGGCGGTTCCGGGCTGCCGAAGAAAAATTTGCAGGCTGGCTGCGGGCCGGAGGCAGGGCCAACCCGGTCGTAACCGGGCTGGCACTGTCGTTAGATGGCCGCGTACTCAATCCGGCCCATCTTGCCGACGATGGCTAGGAGGGGCAGGCCGTGTAGGTCCGATGTTTCATCCGGTTGTTGGATGCCGGTGGCTTGCCTTAGTTGTGCCCAGAGGTCCTGCCCTTCCGTCTGTGCACTATCGTCTGCGGAGAAGTACTTAAAGGCATGTGAGAATTCCGTGCTTTCGCGCTCACCTTCATCAATGCGAAACGAGAATGTAAATCTTCGTTCCGGGGTGAAGCTGTCGCCCGTGAGTTCGCTTCCAATGATCTTCACCTTGTGACGGCCGATCGGTGTTTTCGGCGACAGGCCGGTTTCCTTTGCGGCCGGTTGCGGCTTGCCCTTACGCGGGCCGTTCTCTCGTGCGCGGGCTATAGCCGCCTCCTTTGGGTTTTCGTACGGCACCGGCAGATCTTCGAGGTAACATTCCCCCGCCAGCCAGGTGTGTAGGTGTTTCCACCACTTC
>Ga0307500_10000067_pt1 | contig 32224 bp, 31 predicted proteins | sample 14_S_MG_FD_201362 | JGI IMG/M metagenome (GOLD analysis project Ga0307500, IMG submission 201362) | Soil microbial communities from Populus trichocarpa stands in riparian zone in the Pacific Northwest, United States - 14_S | ecosystem: Environmental > Terrestrial > Soil > Riparian zone > Trees... | reverse complement strand
CGGAGTTGGTAGCCGTGGTGCTCGGTCGGGCCGGCCCGACCGACCGCGACCACGCGCGCGCCTGCCCGGCCTGCCGGGACCGGCTGGCCGAGTGGTCGGCGGTCCGCGCCGCCGCCGTGGTGGTCGCGGCCCGGCCGACCCGACCGGTCCCGGCGACGCTGATCGATGAGGTGCTGGCCGCGGCCCGCCGGCCGCCGCCGGCCCGCGCGCCCGTCCCGGCGGTCCGGCCCGGGCCGCGGCTGGCCTGGGCCGGTCGGCTGCTCGCGGCCCAGGTGCCGCTGCTGCGGCGCAGCCTGCTCGCCGCGTCCGGGCTGATGTTCCTGCTCGGCGTGCTGGTGGTGGCCACCGGCCGGTCCGGCGCCGGGCTGCTGGCCGCGGTCGTGCCGGCCGCCGCCGCGGTCGGGCTGGCCCTGCTGCACGGGCCCGAGGTCGACCCGGCGGTCGAGCTGACCGCGACCACCGGCACCTCGCCGCGGGTCGTGCTGCTGGCCCGGCTGGTACTGGTGCTGGCGCTGGATCTGGTCCTCGCGCTGGCCGCGACCGCGGTCGCCCGGCTCGGCTCGGCCGACGTCGCCTTCGGCGCGCTGGTGACGAGCTGGTTCGGGCCGCTGCTGCTGCTGTCGGCGCTGAGCTTCGCGCTGGCCGTACTGACCCGGCCGGCGATCGGGATGGCGGTCGCGCTGGGCCTGTGGCTGCTGCGGCTGTCGGCGCTCTGGCCGGAGACGGAGTTCGGCCGGTTGCCGCTGGCCATCGACCGCCTGGACGGCTTCGCCCGGGTCTGGAACACCAGCCTGCCCACGATCGCGGCCGCGCTGGCCCTGATCGCGCTCACCCTCGCGGTGACACCGAGACGAATGAGGTTCGCCGGATGACAAGTGTTGGGTTCGCCGGCGCCAGCCGCCTACTGCGGCACGACCCGCGCCAGATGACCAGTGTTGGACTCGCCGGCGCCGGTCGCCTGCTGTGGCATGGCGCTCACCCTTGGGGCGGCGCCGAGACGGATGGGGCTCGCCAGCTGACAAGTGTCGGGTTCGCCGGATGAGCACAGTTGGGTTCGCCGGTGCCGGCCGCCTGTTGCGGCATGACCTGCGCCGGGCCGGCGGCGCTGGCCCTGACTGCGCTCACCCTCGCGGTGACGCCGAGAGGTTCGTTGGATGACGACCGTTGGACTCGCCAGCGCCGGCCGCCTGTTGCGGCATGACCTGCGCCGGGCCGGCGCGGCGGCGCTGCTGGTGCCGCCCGGGGTGCTGGCCGCCGGTGCGCTGCTGGTCGGGCTGGCCAGCCGGGACGGCGGCAACCGCGAGACGGCCGTGGCGTTCGTGCTCGAGGCGCTGGTGCCGCTCGGCGCCGGGGTCGCCGCCGGCAGCGTGCTCGCCGCCGAACAGGCGATGGAGCTGCAGGCCAGCGTCCCCGCCCGGGTGGCGACGACGGTACTGCGCCGGGTGCTGCTGGCCCTGGCCTGGACGGCGGCCTGTGCCGCGGTGGCCACCGCCGGGGTATACGCCGCCGGCTGGTGGCGGCCGGACGGCGGGCTGGCCGCGGCCGAGCTGGCGTGGCTGGCGCCGGCCGCGGCGCTGGCCGGCCTCGCCGTCGCCGCCTCGGCACTCGCCGGCAGCGCCGGGCTGCCCACCACCCTGGTCGTCGCCGTCTGGTTCGGGCAGGAGACGCGTGCGGCCTGGTTCGCCGGGCACCGGTGGGCGCAGCCGCTGTACCTGTTCCCGCATACCCGGGACGTCGTGGCCGCCGACCGGCTGGCCGCCAACCGGATCGTCCTGCTGGCCATCGGCGCGGCCGGGCTCGCGGCCGGCTGGCTGCTGCTGCACGCCGAGGAGCGGCTGGTGACCGGCACGTCCGGCCGGTCGGTGGGCCGGCGGTGGGCGGCCCGGCCGCCCCGCCCGTCCACAGTGGACCCGCCGGGCCGGCCCGGGCTGGGTGCCGGCCGGGCGGCGGTGCTGCTCGGCGCGGCCCGCTACGAGCTGCGGATGCAGCTGAGCAAGCGGTCGCTGTGGATCGCCAGCGGACTGCTCGGCACGCTTTTCCTGTGGGAGGTGCTCAGCCTCCGCCGCGCCGAGTCGAGCCCGGTCGGCAGCACGGCGCAGAACGTCGCCGGGTATGCCCTGTCGCTGAACCTCTACGCCGGCGCGATCTTCGGCTGCCTGCTGGCCGACCGGCTGATCCGGGACCGCCGGCTGGGCGTCGTCGAGCTGCTCGACGCGACCCCGGCCGGGTTCCGCGCCCGGCTCGCCGGCAAGTACCTCGGGACCATCGCCGCCTGCCTGGTGCCGCTGCTGCTGATCTGGGTCGTCGGGCTGGCCCGGCTGGCCACCGAGCTCCCGGCCGGCGCCACGTTCGGCGCCGGCGTGGCCGCGTTCGCCGTGATCGAGGTCCCCGGGCTGCTGTTCGTCGCGGCGCTCGCCCTGGCCGGGCCGACACTGCTCGGCGGCCCGCTGTTCCGGGTGCTGTTCGTCGGCCTCTGGTTCTGGAGCATCCTGCCGGCCGATGTCCTGCCCGGCCCGTCGGGCACCCTGCTGACCCCGTCCGGGGACGTCGCCCGGACCGGCCTGTTCGGCATCGGCGGCACGTTCACCGCGCTCAACCACGAGGTCGCGTCCAGGGCCGACGCGGTCACCAGCATCGGGCTGGTGCTCGGCGCCGCCGCGCTCGTACTGGCCGCGCTCGCCGCCCGCGAGACCCGGCTGCGCGCCCGCTGACCGCCACCGACACCGACACCACCCAGGAGACACAGTGGACATTCACACCAGCCGGCTGACCAAGCGGTACCGGTCCGGCGTCGCCGCGCTGGCCGGCCTCACCCTCGACATCCCAGCCGGGATGTACGGGCTGCTGGGCGCGAACGGGGCCGGCAAGACCACGCTCATGCGCATCCTGGCCGGGGTGCTGCGGCCCACGTCCGGGACCGTCCGGGTCGGCCCGCACGACCTCGGCACCGCCGCCGGCCGCCGCGGCGTCCGGCAGGCGCTCGGCTACCTGCCGCAGGAGCTGGGCCTCTACCCGGACCTGACCGCCCGCGGTTTCCTCGACTACATCGGGCTGCTCAAGGGCGTCGGGCCGACCGCCCGGCGCCGCGAGCAGGTCGCCGAACTGCTCGCGCTGACCGCGCTGACCGAGGTCGCCGACCGGAAGATCGGCGGCCTCTCCGGCGGCATGAAGCGCCGGGTCGGCATCGCGCAGGCGCTGCTCGGCGACCCGGCGCTGCTGATCGTCGACGAGCCGACCGCCGGGCTGGACCCGGAGGAGCGGATCCGGTTCCGGAACCTGCTCGCCCACCTGGCCGGCGACCGGACCGTCCTGCTGTCGACGCACATCGTCGAGGACGTCGCGTCCACCTGCCGCCGGCTGGCGATCCTGTCCGCCGGCCGGCTGCTGTACGCGGGTTCCACCCAGGGCGTGATCGACGCCGCCCGGGACCGCACCTGGACCGTCCAGCTGCCGGTCGGCGTCACCCCGCAAGGAGACCTGCGGGTCGTCTCGGCACTGCAGCACGGCGACGGCGTCACCTACCGGGTGGTGTCCAGCGGTGCCTACCCGGTCGAGGGCGACCCGGTCGAGCCCACCCTGGAAGACGGCTACCTCGCCGTCGTGCACGGCACGCAGGCGGCCGCGGCGGACCGGACCGGAGCCGCCTGAGCTGGCGCCCCCGAACCACCAGCACCGTGCCGGCGGTTGCGGGGCCGGTGCGAGCCGCCGAGCGCAGGCAGCGCCAGACCCTGCTCGCCTCGGCACGCGGGCCGGCGGGCGGATCGGCGGAACCTGGCGGAGCGTGCGGCGTTGGGTGATACGTGCGGATCCTCGCGGCGGTGGGCGTGGTGGTGGCGTTGAGTGGCTGCGCCGGTCGGGAGGCAGCCAGCGGGGAGTCGGGCGGCGCCGCGCCGCTGCGCGGGTTCGGGGTGCAGGTCGACCAGGCGGTGTCCGCCCGGGTGCCGATGGTGCACCTGAAGACCTGCGGGCCCTGGGGCTGCCACGACCAGGACGTGCCGCTGTCGATCTCCGGCCCGACCAGCGCGGCGCCGTGCGGCACCGGATCGCAGTCGGCCGACACGGCCTGCGGGGTCGTCCACCTGCCGGGCCCAGGGCCGGGGTACGGGTACGCGCCGGTGCCCGGGCTGACCCAGGAACCGGTGACCGTGCGGGTGACGACGCCACCCGGGGCGCCGGTCCGGTTGGACGCCCGGCTGCGGGTGCAGCCCCGCCTGGTCTGCCCGGGCCGCGCCGGCGCCGCGGCCGACAGCGCCGGGCCGGGCCAGCCGGCCGGCACCTGCGCCGGCGGTGCCCCGCAGGCCCAGCTGCGGATCGCCGCCGACGGCACGGTCAGCCAGTCACGGTAGGGCCCGGCTGAGCACCCGCAGCCGATCAGCCGACGGGTGGAACGAGGGCCGCGCCGGGCGAGTCGGAGCCGGCATGGGTGCTCTGCCGCTGACCGGGTTGCTCGCCGCTGCGCTCTGCCTGCCGCTGGCCGGCTGTGAATCCGGGCCAGGCGAGCCGAAAACCGTCGCGATCACGACCTACCACGGCCTGCCGTCCGGGATCCGGCCACCGACCCTGCCGACGATGCCCGACGCGGTCGCGGTCCTGCAGCCCGGTGATCGGCTCGCGCTTACGTTCTGGGGCAGTGGATCCTGTCCGACGCTGCCGGTCGCCGTCGACGTGGTCAGCCGGCACGAGGTTCACGTCACCGTCGCCGACCCGCACAGCGGGGCCTGCACCGCCGACTACGGGCCGACGACCAGCGTCGTCCAACTCGACGGCACCCGCGTGGACACCACGACCGACCTCGTCGTGAGCCTGTCCGGCCGGCCCGGGCCGGGGTCGACGCTCATCGCGCGCCCGCCCCGCTGACCCGCCCGGCGCACCGGCCCGAACTCTCGGAAGACCGGGAATGGGCCGGCCGCGAATACCGGGAATTCGGACCGGCAGAGACCGGGAATGGCGACCGGGACGACATTTCGAAAACTGACCCGCCACGGTTCCCGCGCGCCTAGGCTGTGCCGACGCTGAGACAAGCGCCGGGGTTTACCTGCGCGGTCCGCGATGCCTTCTATGACATACGACCGGGGGATCCAATGACGTACGAACACGGGCCGACGCCCGACTACACCACATACATCCCGCCGCCGAGTACACCGGCACCCGACCGCTTCACCATCGCATTCGGCCGGGTGTTCCTCGGCCCGCAACGCAATTCCCGGCAACGCCGGGCAGTCCGCGCGGCCCTGATCACCCTGGGCGCGCTGACCATCGTCGGAGCACCGGCAGCAGCCGCCGCGCCCGCCCCGGCGCCGGCCGCCCAGCCCGCCCCGGCGGTCACGATCACCGAGACGGTCACCCAGACCGTGACCGCGCCGGCCGTCACCACGACCGTCACCGTGACCGCGCCGCCGCCGACCAGCACCAGAGCACCCCAGCCACCACGCACGACCCCAGCGCCGCGGTCCACCGCACCGACCCGGCCCACGACAACCCACGCTCCCCCGCCACCGCCACCGCCCGCCGCGGCCTACTACCCGAACTGCGCGGCAGCCCGGGCCGCCGGCGCCGCACCGCTGTACCGGGGCGACCCCGGATACCGGGCCGGGCTCGACCGCGACGGAGACGGCATCGCCTGCGAGTAGCCGGTGCCGGCTGATCCGGCTCGGGTCCATCCGCACTTGACCAAAGTGGACACTTCTCCCCCGCTGGCATGGCAACGTAGATCGGTCATCACATCCGTGGGGGGCGTCATGTCAGATCCGAATCAGGCCATCGCCGCATCGTTCGTCGAGCCGAGAGGGATGATGCGGTCCGTTGTGGGCGGGGTCGCCGGTGGGCAGGTCGGCGGTCTCGTCGGCAACGTCATCGGGTCCGCCGCCGGGCCGGCTGGCGGCCAGGGCGCCACGCCGCTGCAGAAGGGCCAGCTGGGGTACCTCGCGGTGTACCCGGCGCAGTTGGTGCTCTTCCGCGGCAAGCGTGGCGCGTTCAAGCCGAAGCCGACCGACGAGATCGTCGTGTCCGCGCCGCGATCGGCGGTCCGCTCAGCCGTGATCAACAAGGGCAGGATCGGCGCGGTGCTGGAGATTGCCTTCAGCGACGGGTCGTCCTGGCAGTTCGACGTCGTCCGGGTGAACCTGAACAGCGCGCAGCGGGTAGCCGGCGCCCTCGGCTGAGCGAAGCGGGGCCACCCCGGCGGCTCGGCGACCGCCGGGGCGGCTTCCCCGAGCGGTGCGGGTGGCCAGACCGGTCAGGAATCGAGAAGCGTTGGCGGTCGAGCCGCACCTAGCGTGGCCGGCATGGACATCACCACCACGACTTCAGGAGTGACCGTGACCGGCTCGTCCACCAAGGGGATCAAGACCGTGCTGCATCCCGTTGCCGACCTGGCGAAGGCCAAGGAGGTGTACGCCGCCCTGCTCGGCGTCCGGCCGCAGACCGACGAGTCCTACTACGTCGGCTTCGAGACCGAGGGCCAGCACATCGGGCTGGTGCCGGGCGGCGGGCCGCAGGGCATGACCTCGCCGGTGGCCTACTGGCACGTGCCGGACATCGAGGCGAAGCTGGCCGAGGTGACCGCCGCTGGTGCCACCGTGCAGGAGCCCGCGCACGACGTCGGTGGCGGCCGCCTGGTGGCCACCGTGCTCGACCCCGACGGCAACGTCCTCGGGCTGCTTCAGGACCGGTGACAGCCGGGCCTCGCTCCCGCGCTCAGCGTCGTCGCGACGCCCGGCATCGGCCGGTGCCGCGCTGCCGCCAGAGCGGGGGCACCGGTGCTGGCCAGCGCCGACCGGCTTCGACCGCCTGCGCCGGCCCCGCCGGGCCGCTGGACTAGCGTCAGCCGGGCGGGCGTTACACCACTCCCGTCGACAGTTGCCGCTACCGCGGCGACGAAGCAGACCGGACGTACCGACCGCGCCAGGCGACGCCGACGGAGACCGCGAACGGGCGGCCCCGCCTCACAGATGGAGACACGATGAGCAAGGCCACCAGGACGGACCCGCAGCCGCCTGCGCTCGAGGTTGCCAGGAGCCACGATCTGATCCGGGTGCAGGGCGCGCGCGTCAACAACCTCAAGGACGTCAGCGTCGAGCTCCCGAAGCGCCGGCTGACCGTGTTCACCGGCATCTCCGGCTCCGGCAAGAGCTCGCTGGTGTTCGGCACCATCGCCGCGGAGTCGCAGCGGCTGATCAACGAGACCTACAGCACCTTCGTGCAGGGCTTCATGCCGACGCTGGCGCGGCCGGAGGTCGACGTACTGGATGGCCTGACGACGGCGATCATCGTCGACCAGGAGCGGATGGGCGCCAACTCCCGCTCCACCGTCGGCACCGCCACCGACGCCAACGCGATGCTGCGGATCGTGTTCAGCCGGCTCGGCAAGCCGCACATCGGCTCGCCCAACGCGTACTCGTTCAACGTCCCCTCGGTGCGGGCCAGCGGCGCGATCACCGTCGAGCGCGGCGCCGGCCGGACGAAGACCGAGAAGGCGACCTTCACCCGGCTCGGCGGCATGTGTCCGCGCTGTGAGGGGATGGGCGCGGTCACCGACTTCGACCTGTCCGCGCTGTACGACGACAGCTTGTCGCTCAGTCAGGGTGCGCTCACGATCCCCGGCTACAGCATGGACGGCTGGTACGGCCGCATCTTCAGCGGCGCCGGCTTCGACATGGACAAGCCGATCCGCAAGTACACCAAGCGGGAACTGCAGGACCTGCTCTACAAGGAGCCGACCAAGATCAAGGTCGAGGGGATCAACCTGACCTACGAGGGGGTGATCCCGAAGATCCAGAAGACGCTCCTGGCCAAGGACATCGACACGCTGCAGCCGCACGTCCGCGCCTTCGTTGAGCGGGCGGTGACGTTCACGACCTGCCCCGAGTGCGACGGCACCCGGCTCAGCAAGGAGGCCCGGTCGTCGAAGATCGAGGGGAAGAACATCGCCGAGGTCTGCGCGCTGCAGATCAGCGACCTGGGTGACTGGGTCCGCGGCCTGGACGAGCCGTCGGTGGCGCCGCTGCTGTCCGGGCTGCAGCACCTCCTCGACTCGTTCGTCGAGATCGGCCTGGGCTACCTCTCGCTGGACCGGCCGTCGGGCACGCTGTCCGGCGGCGAGGCACAGCGCACCAAGATGATCCGGCACCTCGGGTCGGCGCTCACCGACGTCACCTACGTGTTCGACGAGCCCACCATCGGCCTGCACCCGCACGATATCCAGCGGATGAACGACCTGCTGCTGCGGCTGCGGGACAAGGGGAACACGGTGCTCGTGGTGGAGCACAAGCCGGAGGCGATCGCGATCGCCGACCACGTCGTCGACCTCGGCCCGGGCGCCGGTACGGCGGGCGGCACCGTCTGCTTCGAAGGGACCGTGGCGGGGCTGCGGGCCAGTGACACCATCACCGGCCGCCATCTCGACGACCGGGCGGCCCTCAAGGAATCGGTGCGCACACCCACCGGCACGCTGGAGATCCGCGGCGCCAGCACGCACAACCTGCGGGACGTCGACGTCGACATCCCGCTCGGCGCGCTGGTGGTGGTGACCGGTGTGGCCGGGTCCGGAAAGAGCTCGCTGATCTACGGCTCGGTGTCCGGCCGGGACGGGGTGGTGTCGGTCGACCAGGGCGCGATCCGCGGCTCGCGGCGCAGCAACCCGGCGACGTACACCGGGCTGCTCGACCCGATCCGCAAGGCGTTCGCGAAGGTCAACGGCGTGAAGCCGGCGTTGTTCAGCGCCAACTCCGAGGGCGCCTGCCCCAGCTGCAACGGCGCCGGCGTCATCTACACCGACCTGGCGATGATGGCCGGCGTCGCCACCACCTGCGAGGACTGCGAGGGGAAGCGGTTCCAGGCGGCGGTGCTCGACGACCACCTCGGCGGCCGTGACATCAGCGAGGTGCTCGCGATGTCGGTGACCGAGGCCGAGGAGTTCTTCGGCGCCGGCGAGGCCCGGACGCCGGCCGCGCACGCCATCCTCGGCCGGCTCGCCGACGTCGGACTCGGCTACATCAGCCTCGGCCAGCCGCTCACCACGCTGTCCGGCGGCGAGCGGCAGCGGCTCAAGCTGGCCACCCACCTGGCCGACAAGGGCGGCGTCTACGTGCTGGACGAGCCGACCACCGGCCTGCACCTCGCCGACGTCGAGCAGCTGCTCGGCCTGCTCGACCGGCTCGTCGACGCGGGCAAGTCGGTCATCGTCGTCGAGCACCACCAGGCGGTCATGGCGCACGCCGACTGGATCATCGACCTCGGCCCGGGGGCCGGCCACGACGGCGGCCGGGTCGTGTTCGAGGGAACACCCGCCGACCTGGTCGCCGCCCGCTCCACCCTCACCGGCGAGCACCTCGCGGCCTACGTCGACGGCTGACCCTCGGGGATGACCAGACCGATCAGGAATCGAGAAGCGCCGGGCCCCGGCCGCACCTAGCGTGACCGCCATGGACCTCACCATTTTCACCACCGTCCTCCCGCACGACGACCCGGAGGCATCCCTGGTCTTCTACCGCGACACCCTCGGCTTCGAGGTCCGCACCGATGTCGGAGCCGGCAAGATGCGCTGGATCACGGTCGGATCGACCGACCAGCCCGGCACGTCCGTCCTGCTGGCGCCACCGGTCGCCGACCCTGGCGTCACCGCCGACGAGCGCCGCACCATCGTCGAGATGATGGCCAAGGGCACCTACGGCTGGATCCTGCTGGCCACCGCCGACCTCGACGGCACCTTCGACAAGGTGCAGGCCGGCGGAGCCGAGGTCGTCCAGGAGCCGACCGAGCAGCCGTACGGCGTCCGCGACTGCGCCTTCCGCGATCCCGCCGGCAACCTGATCCGCATCCAGGAGCGGAGCTGAGCCGGCGCCCGCGGGGCGGAACAGCTAGCCCGGGCCGGCCGGGAGCGCGCTGTCGACCAGGACCCGGGCCGCGCCGGCGGACGAGCCGGCCGGGCTCTGCGCGCCGAACATGCGGGCCGCCGCGAAGGCGCCATCCATGATCAGGATGAGCTGCTCGGCCAGCAGCTTCGGGTCCGGCGCGGCCGCCTCCTCGGCGAGCTGGCACAGCCGGGCCAGCACGGCCCGCTTGTGCTCGCGGGCAACCTCGTGCGCCGGGTGGCCCGGGTCGGGGAACTCGGCGGCGACCTCCTGGAAGGTGCAACCCAGGCAGCTGGTGTGGGTTGCCAGCCGCTGGATCGCGTCGAACACCGCGACCAGCCGGTCCCGGGCCGGCGCCGACCCGGCGACCGCGGAATCGAACCACTCCCAGAAACCGTCGTTCGCCCGCTCGAGATGGGCGACGATCAGCTCATCCTTGGACGGGAAGTGCCGGTAGAGCGTCATCTTGGCCACGCCCGACTGCTCGATGATCGTGTCGACGCCGACCGCCCGGTACCCGTCCCGGTGGAACAGCCGGCTGGCAGTGGCGAGAATCCGCTCCCTGGCGGGCGCCGCGGCAGCCGATGCCGCGTCGTTTTCCATGCTGCTACCCCTCAACGCGCGGTAGATAGACCAGTCAGTCCTGTCCCGATCGGGCACCCTGCGCCGCCAGGTTACCGTCGAACACCATCGAAATGTGATCAAGGGGATGAGCGATGCGCTACCGGCCGGCCGGCGCACGCCCGGCTCAGATTGCGGCCCTACCTGGCCCGGATCAGCGGCTGATGGCGACGTTGAAGTGGGCGGTGCCGAGGACACCGTAGAGCCGGACCCAGAGCGTCAGGTACATCTCGGTCGCCCGGGCCGCGGAGATGTCACCGAGATCGACGACCCGCTCGGCGGGCCACCCGAACTCGCCGAGCAGTTCGACGGTCTGCACCTTGGCGGCCGGGTCGTTGCCGCAGATGAACACGACGTGGTCACCCGGCAGCAACTCCGGCTGAACCATCACGTCCGCGTTAATCGTATTGAGCGCCTTGACCACCCGAACGGCCGGGAACATCAGCTGGATACGTTCACCGAGGCTGTCCGTATTGCAGACCAGCAGCGCAAACGAGGGGAGCTCGCCCAGGTCGATCGGATTACTGATGTCGATGAGCAGCTTGCCCGCAGTGTGCTCGACTCCGGCGGCGGTGAGGACCTCGACGCTGTGCGCACCGACCGTGCAGTTGACCAGGACCTCGCCGAACTCGGCAGCGTCCCGAAATGTGCCGAAGCTTGCGCTGCTACCGGCCTTCTGCGCCCAGGCCACAGCGGCCGGGTTCGCCGCCGTGCGGGATCCCATCCGGACCTCGTGGCCGAGGTCGACCAGCCTGGTACCGACCGCGTGACCGACCGTGCCGGTGCCGAGTACACCGATCCGCATTCCTGCTTCTCCTGTTATCCGAATTGAGTCGTCGCCGCCGCGGACAGGGCGACGGCCGAAGCCACCGCGACTTTAGCAGTGGCCGGCTGCGGTGCGGCATTGGTGGTCTGCGCAGGCTTTCCGGGGCGGCGAAGAAACGATTCGGTGGCGACATTGTTCCGGCCGATCCCGGTGCGACCGGGCTGGTCCGGGCCCGGACGATCCGCCGGCACGACCGACATCAGTCACTCTTGGTAGTGTGTCGTGCGTACTCGGTAACGAGGGCGACGGTCTTCGGCGCGCCGGTGCCGGGGTGACGGGGGTTCGGACATGCCGGGGCTTGCTCGACCGTACGTACCGCCCTCCCGAGCGGGGTCCGCCACCGTGGCCGGCGGCAGCCGGCGCGGGACGGGGACCCAGCAGGACCGGGCGGCCGGGCGGGAGTCGGCGCTGGCGGATGTGCGGTCGGCGCTGTCCCGGACGGCCGGCGCCCGGCTGGCGCGGCGGCGGGACTGGCACAACCGCGCGGTCCTGGTCGGTGCGGACCTCGGCGCGCTGCTGCTCGCCGCCAGCCTCGGTCTGCTGACCGGCCCGGCGCCGGCGCTCACGGTAGCGCTGGTGCCGGCCTGGCTGCTGGCACTCGGGGCACGGGGCACGTACAAGCGGCACCAGGTCGGGGCCGGCACCGCGGAACTGTCCAGGGTCTTCGACGCCTCGGTGCGGATCGGGCTGGTGGTCACGGCCGTCGCGTACCTCGGGCGGGTCGAGAGCGCCCGCGGCACGGTGCTGGTCACCCTGCCGGTCGGCACCGCCGTGCTGCTGGCGGTCCGGCTGACCATGCGCAGTGTCCTGGGCCGGGGTGGTCGGGACGGCCGGTTCGGCTACGGCGGCCGTCGGGTGCTGGCCGTCGGTACCGTCGGCGACATCCTGCACCTGATCGACCGGGCCGGGCACAGCCCCGGCACGGGGTTCCGGGTGACCGGTGCCTGCGTGCCGCAGTACGCCGAGGCCGATCGCCGGCAGCCCGGCGGCCGGCGCGGATCCCGGACCCGGGCCAGCTACGAGCAGCAGGCCGGCGACCGCCGCGCCGACTCCGACCGCCGCGCCGAGGTCGCCGAACTGCTCGCGGCCGGGGTGCCGGTGCTCGGCAGCCCACGCGAAGTGCTCACCGCCCTGGACACCACCGCGGCCGACACCGTGGTGGTGACCGGGCAAGGCGTGTTGAGCCGGCACGCGCTGCGCCGGCTGGCCTGGCAGCTCGAGGGCACCGCGGTCGAGCTCTACGTCGCCTCGGCGCTCAGCGACGTCGCGGTGCCCCGGATCACCCTGCAGGCGCTGGGCGGCATGTCCCTGCTGCACGTCCACGCGCCGGTGCTCGGCGGCCCGCGGCTGCTGCTGAAGTCCGTGCTCGACCGGCTGCTGGCCGTGCTCCTGCTGCTCGTGGTCGGCCCGGTGCTGCTGGTGCTGGCGGTCCTGGTCCGGTTCGACTCGCCGGGGCCCGCGCTCTACCGGCAGGAACGGATCGGCCTGGCCGGCCGCACCTTCTCCTGCCTCAAGCTGCGCACGATGCGCCTGGGCGCGGACCGTGAGCGCGTCGACCCGCAGGGACAGGAGCAGACCAACGAGGTCCTGTTCAAGCTCCGCGCCGACCCGCGGGTCACCGGCGTGGGCCGGGTGCTGCGCCGGTACTCCCTCGATGAGCTGCCGCAGCTGCTGAACGTGCTCGGCGGCTCGATGTCGATGGTCGGCCCGCGGCCGCCGCTGCCCGCCGAGGTGGCGACCTACGGCAACGACGTACACCGCCGCCTGTTCGTCAAGCCCGGCATGACCGGACTCTGGCAGGTCAGCGGACGGTCGGACCTGACCTGGGCGGAGTCCGTCCGGCTCGACCTCTACTACGTCGAGAACTGGTCCCCGACGCTCGACCTGTCCCTCATCGCCCGCACCGTCACCGCCGTACTCCGCGGCCGCGGCGCCTACTGATCGCAGCCCGCACGCGGGAGGGGGTGAGCGCGGTGCCCGGGCCGGCCGGCAGCCCGGCCGGGTCTCGACCGAAACACCGATCCGGAAAGGGATTCCATCATGCGAGCCACGTTGATGTACGGCGCCGGGGACGTGCGGGTGGGAACCGTGCCCGACCCGGCGATCCAGGACCGCACGGACGCGATCGTGCGGGTGGTGCGGACCTGCGTCTGCGGCACCGACCTGCATCCCTACCGCAACAGGACGGCGTACGAGCCGGCCACGACGATGGGGCACGAGTTCCTGGGCACCGTCGAGGACATCGGCCCGGACGTCACCGGGCTGGCGACCGGCGATCTGGTGGTGGCGTCGTTCGCCTACCAGGACAACACCTGTGACTTCTGCCGGGACGGCGTGCAGACCTCCTGCCGCCACGGTGGATTCTTCGACGCCGCCCAGGCCGAGTACGTGCGCGTGCCGCAGGCGGCGGGCACGCTGGTGAAGCTGCCGGTCGGCGCGGACTCGGCCCTGCTGCCGTCGCTGCTGACCCTCGCCGACGTGTACGGCACCGGCTACCACGCGGCGGTCCGCGGCCGGGTCAGCCCGCAGACCACCGTGACGGTGATCGGGGACGGTGCGGTCGGACTGCTCGCGGTGCTGTCGGCGAAGCAGCTCGGCGCCGAGCGGATCATCCTGATGGGCCGGCACAAGACCCGCGCCGACCTCGGCCGCGAGTTCGGCGCCACCGACGTCGTCGCCGAGCGCGGCGCCGAGGGCATCGAGCGGGTGCGTGAGCTGACCGGCGGCGACGGCACCCACACCGTCCTGGAAGCGGTCGGCTACCGGGAGGCCTACGACCAGGCCGTCGGCGTGGTACGGGTCGGCGGGGTGATCAGCCGCGTCGGTGTGCCGCAGTACGACGAGGCGCCGGTCGGCTTCCCCAGCCTGTTCGGCCCCAACATCACGCTGACCGGCGGGCCGGCCCCGGTCCGCGCCTACATCGACCGGCTGCTACCCGCGATCCTCGACGGCACCGCCGACCCCGGCAAGGTCTTCGACCACACCCTCAGCCTGGACGAGATACCCGACGGCTACCTGGCCATGGACCGCCGCGAATCCATCAAGGTCCTGGTCACACCCTGACCCCGGCCGGCCGGCCGGGCGGGCGGGCGCCGGCGGTGCCGACTCAGAAGCCGGCCAGGAGCAGCAGCCCGGCGACCACGAGACCGGCCTCGACCAGCAGGACGAACAGGCGGTCGCCGATGCGGCGCAGGACCTTCCTGCCGACCCACGCGCCGGCGAGGGTGGCCGGGGTGAGCGCGGCGCCGTAGAGCAGGACCCGGCCGGTGAGCAGGTCACCGGCCCCGTACGCGGCGGTCTTGGTCAGGTGCATGGTCAGCGCGGCGGCGGCTTCGGTGCCGATGTAGGCCGCCCGGGTCAGCCCGTAGGCGAGGAAGAACGGCGCGGTCAGCGGACCGACCGAGCCCAGCAGCGCCGAGCCGAGCCCGGACGCCGCGCCGATCCCGGCGAACGCCCGGTCTCCCGGCTTGCCCGGATGCGGGTTGACCCGCCGCCAGCCGACCACGCCGAGCAGGAAGACCCCGAGCACCCGCTTGAGCGGGCTCAGCGGGGCGTGGGCCAGCAGCACCGCGCCGGCCACCGCGAACGGCACCGCGCCCAGCGCGAACCATCCCACCAGTGGCCAGCGCAGCTCGCGGCGATTGAGCCAGACCCGGCTGCCGTTGCTGGACAACTGGGTCACCGTCAACATCGGCACCGCGAACCGCAGCCCGAACAGCGCCGTGAACACCGGCAGCAGCAGCACCCCACCGCCGAAGCCGGCCACCGCCGACAGCAGCGCCAACCCGAACGCCGCCGCCGAGGCAACCAGCAACGTCACGAACACACGCTCACGTGCCACTCCCCCACACCCGCCGGGCCCGGGTCGGCCGCCACCGCGGCGGCCGCCGCCGTCCCGCTCCTCTGCCCCGCGTCCGGCGAACCGGCTCGCCCTGGCCTGGACGGTAGCGGCCGGCGCCGACGGATCGACGCCGGTGGGCCGGACCCAGGACGGCGCCGGGCCGACCCCGGCGGCATTGCGGGCGATACTGAAATGAATTAGTTTCAGGAGACGCTCGTACCGGGTCTGCGGGGAGACGGCTGATGACGTCACGACCGGCTGCAACCGACCGGATCCAGCCCGACCGGATCGACGACGTCGACCTGCTCGTGGTCGGCGGCGGGATGGCGGGGCTCACCGCGGCCGCGGTGGCAGCCACCGAGGGTGCCCGCGTCGTGCTCGTGGAGAAGGGCGAGCACCTCGGCGGATCGGCGATCTACGCCGGGTTCGCCTGGACCGCGCCGTCGGTCGACGTGCTGCGCGAGATCAACCCGGATGGCGACCCGGAGCTGGGCCGGACGCTGGTCGGCGGCTTCGCCGAGGGCGTCGACTGGATCCGGTCGCTTGGCGTGGACTGCCGCCCGGCCGTGCCGGTGCTGCGCTACGGCCGAGGTCACCAGTTCGACACCCAGCACTACCTCACCCGGTGCGAGCAGCGGATCCGGCAGCACGGCGGCCTGATCTGGACCCGCACCCGGGCGGAGTCGCTGCGGATGGACGGCGCGGCGGTCACCGGCGCCACCGTGCGCCGGCCGGACGGCGGGCTGTCCCGGATCCAGGCCCGGTGGACCCTGCTGGCCAGCGGCGGCTACCAGGCCGACCCGCAACTGCGGGCCGCGCTGATCCACCCGCAGGCGGCCGGCCTGCAACTGCGCGGCAACCCCGGCAGCGAGGGTGACGGCCTGCGACTCGGCCGGTCCGCCGGGGCGGTGTTCGGCACCGACGGCGCCGGCTTCTACGGGCACCTGATCCCGGCCGGGGTGCCGCTGCGCGACCCGTCCCAGTACGTCGACCTCGCGCTCTACTTCAGCGAGCACGCCCTGCTGTTCAACCGCACGGGCGAGCGCTTCGTGGACGAGACGCTCGGCGACCACCTCAGCACGATCGCCCTGGTGGCCCAGCCGCAGGCCCGCGGCCTGCTCGTGGCCGACGCCCGGACGCACCGGGACTGGATCACCCAGTCCTATGTGGACGGAGGCCCGGCGGTGGACAAGTTCGCGCTGGCCAGCCGGCTGGGCGCCCGCTGCGCCGTCGCCCACAGCCTCGACGAACTGGACGACATGCCGGCCGAGTGGGGCTACCCCGGCGCGAAGATCCGGGCCGCGATCGAGCGGCTGAACAGCACCCCCGACGAGCCCGACCGCACCAGCCCGGGACGCCGCCACGACCGGCCACCACTCACCGAACCGCCGTACTACCTGCTGGAAGCCGCCCCGGCCATCACCTTCACCCTCGGTGGCCTGCTGATCGATCCGGCCGCCCGGGTGCGGTCCGCGGCTGGCGGCCGGGTACCGGGCCTGCTGGCGGCCGGTGCCGACGCCGGCGGCCTCTACCACCAGGCCTACGCCGGCGGCCTGGCCGCGGCCCTCGTCTTCGGCCGGGCCGCGGCCCGCACCGCCACCGGCGCGCCGGCACCGAGTGACTCCGGCGTCGGGGTGGCGGGCGGTACGGCCGTTACTCGCCGGTCGTGCCGTCGATGAGCTCGCGGATGATGTCGGCGTGGCCGTTGTGCCGGGCGTACTCCTGGATCTGGCCGATCATCGCCCAGCGGATGTCGATGGTGTTGCCGCGCTTGGTGGTGAAGGTGGCGGCCGGGTCGACCGCGGCGGTGATCGCCCGGGCCCGTTCGCACAGGGCCAGGTAGCGGTCCACGTCGGCCTGCAGGCCCTCGCTGCGGTCCAGCTCCCAGTCCCAGTCGACTTCCTCGCCGTCGTAGTACGGGTACGGCTCCACCTGCCCGGCCACGCACTCCACGAACCACCACTGCTCCATCGTGGTCATGTGCCGGACTATCCCGTGCAGCGTGGTGTCCGAGCCGACCATCCGCTGCCCGGCCTGCTCCTCGGTCAGGCCGTTCAGCTTGCTCAGCAGGGTGGCCCGGTTGTGGTCCAGCCAGCTGTTCAGCGCGGCCAACTCGGGGTTGGTGAAGGGTGGGTCGGTGCGGGCGAGGGGCGAGGTGAAGGTGGCCATGTCCGAAGTGTCTGCCGCCGCACAAACGAGTAATTCGCGGCGCCGGCTGGACCCGGGTCAGCCGCCGGTGTCCGGCGGTCCGGGGCGCTGCGGGATGGTGCGGCCGGCCAGCAGCCCGCCGTCCACCACCAGGTCGGTGCCGGTCACGTAGCTGCTGGCGTCGCCGGCCAGGTAGCGGATGGCGGCGGCGACGTCGGCCGCGGTGCCGCGGCGGCCGAGCGGGATCGACCGGGCGTAGGCGTCCCAGTCGGTGCTGTCGAAGCCGCCGCCGTCGGTGATCGGCGTCTCGATGCTGCCCGGGCAGACGGCGTTGACCCGGATCCGGTACGGCGCGAGCTCGACGGCCGCGCTGCGGGTCAGGCCGCGGACCGCCCACTTGCTGGCGGCGTAGGCGGTCAGGCCGGGCGGGGCGAGGAAGCCGTTGACCGACGCGACCGTCACGATGCTGCCGCCGTACGCCCGCATCAGGGGCGCGGCGGCGCGGATGCCGAGCAGCGTGCCGAGCACGTTGACGTCGAGCACCGCCCGCGCCTGCCCGGCATCGAGGTCCAGCAGCGGGGTGGGCGCGGCGATCCCGGCCGAGGTGACCAGGACGTCCAGCCGCTGGTGCCGGGCCCGCACCAGGTCCACAACGGCCGCCCAGGCCGCCTCGTCGGTCACGTCCAGGCGCAGGTACGCCGCGGCCGGGCCGAGAGCGGCCACCGCCGCCGCGCCGTCGGCGTCCCGGATGTCGGCGACCAGCACGGTGGCGCCGGCCGCGGCCAGCGCGGCGGCCGCCGCCGCGCCGATCCCGCGGGCCCCGCCGGTGACCAGCGCGACCCGGCCGGCCAGCTCGTTGCCGGCGCCGGCGCGGGAGTCCGCGGCGGCTCCGTCCGCCGGGCTCACCCCGCGCCGGTCCGGTCGGCGCCGGCGGCCGGGCTGGCGGCTACCGCACTTGAGCTGGCGGCCGGCATCGCACCGGCACCGAGGTAGGCAGCCTCGGCGCGGGCGGCGAAGGCGCGGTCCGCCGGCGATCCGCGGTCGACCGCGACGCCGTCGCGCAGCACCACGACCTGGCCACAGCTGGCCAGCGCGCGGGCGAGCAGCTGTTCGAGCAGCACCACCGTCAGCCCGCTGTCGACCAGCTGCGCGATCCGGCCGTACACCTCCTCGACCATGGTCGGGGCGAGCCCCAGCGCCGGCTCGTCCAGCACCAGCAGGGTGGGCTCGCACACCAGGCCCCGGGCGATGGCGACCAGCTGCTGCTCGCCGCCGCTCAGCGACCCGGCGGAGGTGTCCAGCCGGTCCCGCAGTTGCCGCGGCAGCCAGTCGAGCACCCCGTCCAGCCGGTCGCGCAGGGCCGACCCGCGCAGGCCGGCGCCGTAGCCGGCGACGGTCAGGTTCTCCCGCACGGTCAGCGACTTGAACAGCGCCCGACCCTCCGGCACCAGGCTGGGACGCGGCCGCTCGCCGCGGGCGGGCAGCTCGTGGGTGCCGCCGGCAGGCCGCAGCTTGCCGGCGACGATCCGGCCCAGGGTGCTCTTGCCGGCGCCGTTCGCACCGACGATGCCGAACAGCGAGCCGGCCGGAATCTCCAGGTCGATCCCGCGCAGCGCGGTCACCCCGGCGTAGTGGTGCCGCACGCCGCGCAGCCGGACCGCGATCTCGCCGCTGCCGGCGCCGGTGGCCGCACCGGCCGGCGGCACCGCGGCACCGGTGCCGAAGTAGGACGCGCGCACCTGCGGATCGGCCAGGATCTCGGCCGGCGGACCGGCCGCCACCGGGGTGCCGAAGTCGAACGCGACGACCCGGTCCACCAGCGGGAACAGGTCGGCGATCACGTGGTCCACGATCAGGATGCTGGTGCCGGCCCGCTGCAGCTCGCGGACCAGCCCGGCGGTCACCGCCCGCTCGTCCGGGTCCAACCCGCCGAACGGCTCGTCGAGCACGAGCAGCCGCGGGTGCGCGGCGATCGCCCGGGCCAGGTCGACCCGCTTCTGCAGGCCGAAGGACAGCTCGCTGGGCAACCGGTCGGCGACACCGGCCAGCCCGACCCGGTGCAGCGCCGCCACCGCCTCGCGGCGGGCCGCCGGAGTGACCCAGCGCCGGGTGCAGAGCACGTTCTCCAGCACGGTCAGCTCCCCGAACAGCTCGGCATGCTGGAACGTGCGGCCCAGCCCGAACCGGCGGCGGGCGGTGGCCCGGGTGCCGAGCAGGTCGGCCCCGCCCAGGGTCGCCCGGCCGGTCACCCGGCCACCGGCCGGCAGCCCGGACACCATGTTGATCAGCGTCGTCTTGCCGGCCCCGTTCGGCCCGATCACCCCGAGCACCTCGCCGGTGTGCACGGACAGCGAGACCCCGGCCAGCGCCCGCAGCCCGCCGAACGACACCCCCAGATCCTCGACGACCAGCAACGGCTCCCGCGCTGGCCGGCCGGCCGAGCCGGCAGCCGCCTCGGCCGACCCGGCCGGGCCAGCCGTGGGCTGGGCGGGCATTCCCGCCGCCGTCGGGTCGGCTGGCTCAGCCGCCAGCTGCCGGCCGGGACGCGCCCGGGCCGGGCGGCGGGCGGCGAGCAGCCGGGCCAGCCGGCTCAGCGAGGGCACCACGCCGCGCGGCAGCAGCAGCAGGACGGCGATCAGCACGCCGCCCTGCAGGATCGGCTGGCTGACCCCGGCGAAGTCGGCGACCCGGCCGGCGTAGGTGAGGAAGGCGCCGCCGACGATCGAGCCGAGGATGCTGCCGACCCCGCCCAGCACGGCGGCCGCGATCAGGTTCGTGGCCAGGCCGAGGGAGAACGAGTCCGGGCTGACGTAGCCGGTCATCGCGGCCAGCACGGTGCCGGCCACCCCGGTCACCGCCCCGCTCAGCGCGAAGCCGAGCGAGGTCTGCAGCTCGGGCGCGATACCCACCGAGCGGCTGGCCGGCGCGTGCGACTTGGCCGCGACCGCGCGCAGCCGGAGGCTGCTGCGCCGGGCCGCCGCGGCCAGCGCCAGCACCACACCGAAGGCCAGCACCGCCAGCTCGATCGCACCGCCGCCGGCGTCGACGCTGCCGAACCCGAGCGAGCTGGTCAGGGTGCCGACCGCGGTGCCCTCGTCGCCGCCGGTGACCGAGGTCCAGCGGCCGACCACCTCCAGCACGACCAGGTCGAAAGCCATCGTCAGCAGCGCGATGTACAGCACCGAGAAGCGCGCGCCGGCGTACCCGAGCAGCGCCCCGCAGATCGCCGGCAGGACGGCGGCCAGGGCCAGCGTCTGCTCCAGCGACCACCCGTGGGTCGAGCCGTACACCGCGGCGTAGCTGCCGATGGCGAACATCGCCGGGTGGCCGATCGACCACACCCCGGCCCAGGAGGCCAGCAGCGACACCGACAGCACGACCATCCCGTACACCGCGCACAGCGCCCAGTTGTAGCTGGTGGCCGGGGAGACCCGGCCGGTGTGGATGAGCCAGACGACCACCGCAGCCGCGACCGGCCCGAGCAGCACCCGCCCCAGCGCCCCGGACCTGACAGTCCGACCGAGCGCCCCGGCCCGGCCGCTGGCACCAGTCCTGCCGCCCGCGCTGGTCGGGCCGCCTCCATCAGGCGGGCCGGCCGGCCCGGCCGACGGCGGGTGCGCGGCGCCGGGGGTCGGGCCAGGGTTGGCAGCGGCGCCGCTGGCATTGGTGGCGGAGTCGATCACAGCCGGCCCCGCCGCTCAGACCCGCTCGAAGGTCTGCTTGCCGAACAGGCCCTGCGGCCGGAGCAGCAGCACGGCCACCGCGATCGCGAAGACCACCGTGTCCCGGAAGCTGGCCGACACGTACGCGGCCGCCCAGTTGGCCAGCACGCCGATCGCCAGCCCGCCGACGACCGCGCCGGTCATGCTGGTCAGGCCACCGAGGAAGATGCCGGTGAAGGCGAAGAACAGCGACCCCTGCAGGCCGCCGATGGTCACCCCGCTGATCGGCGTGAACATGCCGGCGGCCACCGCGGCCAGGCCCATCCCGAGCGCCCAGGCCAGCCGGGCGATCCGGTGCGGGTTGATGCCGAGCAGCTGCGCGGTCGGGTGCGACTCGGCGACCGCGCGCATCGCCGCGCCGAGCGGGGTGCGGGTGAACAGGTAGCCGACGGCCAGCATCGCGACGCCGGCCACCGCCACGGTCAGCAGTTGCTGGTTCTGGATGGCCGCGCCGGCGATGTGCACCTCACCGCCGACCAGCGGCGGGAAGGTGCGCGGCTGGCCGCCCCAGACGTGCAGCTGCACATCGTCCAGGATCAGCGCGACGCCCATCGTCACGACCAGCGCGGTGAACAGCTGGCCGCTGCCGAGCGGGCGGATCAGCACCTCCCGGACGGCCACGCCGCCGACCGAGCAGACCAGCACCGCGGCCGCCAGCCCGCCGAGCACGCCCCAGCCCCAGCCCACCGCGGTGGTGCCGACCAGCATGGCCGTGGTGGCCATGCTGGCCAGCGCGAAGTTCACCACGTCGGTGGCCCGGTAGATGATCACGAGGCCCAGCCCCATCAGGCCGTACACGGCACCGCTGGCGATACCGCTGAGCGTGCTCAGGACGAACTCCCGCATGCCGCTACCTCCGTCCGGGCACCGGCCCCCGTGGTCCGCTGCCGCCGCCCGTCATGATCCCGTCCGTCCTGAGCCGGTCCGTCATGAGCCGGTCGGGGAGGTGAAGCCGCCCTGTGCGGCGAACGCCCCGCCGGTGACCGTCAGCCGGATCACCTGGTCGGTGCCCAGGTGCTTGTCGGCGCTGAACGACAGCGGCGGCAGCAGCCCGGTGTCGATGCCGCTGGCCGACTCGGCCGCCTGGCTGATGCTCGCCGCGGTGATGTCCCCCTTGATGCCCTGCAGGATCTTGATGAACGCCTTCGCCGCCGCGTACGAGTAGATCGAGTAGAAGCTCGGCACCTGGTCGGGGGCGGACTTCTTCAGCGCCGCGACGTAGCCGGCGACCGCCGGGTCGGCGGTGTCCGTCGGCAGCTTGGTCAGCGACAGCGTCCGGAACCCCTCGGCCGCGTCGCCGGCGAGCTTCAGCAGGCCCGGGTCGGCGTCCGGCGCGTAGCCGTACGGCTGCGCGGTGACGCCCTGCAGCTTGGCCTGCTTGAGGTAGGCCGCGGCCTCCGGCACCGGCAGGATCAGCACCACCGCGTCCGGCGACTTCGCCTTCACCTGCGCCACGACCGGGCTGTAGTCGGTGGTGTTGAGCTTGACCGGCACCAGGTCGGTCTGTATCGCCGGGTCCTTCTCCTTCGCCGCCGAGACCACGTGGTTGGCGACGTTCAGGAACGCGGCCGGGTCGTCGTGCACCACCACGATGTGCTTGGCGCCGCTGCTCACGGCCCACCCGGCGAGCGCCGCGGCCTGGTTCTCGTACAGCGTCTGGGCGCCGAACAGGCCGGCCTGCGGCGGGTCGTACCAGGTCGAGGAACCACCGTAGGTGAACAGGATCGGCACCTTGGACTGCTTGAGCACGTACGGGAAGGCCGCCGCGGTGGCCGCGGTGCCGTCGGCGCCGACGATCGCGACGACCTTCTTCTCGCCGACCAGCTTGCGGGCGGTCTGGATGGTCTGCTGCGCGTCGAAGGCGTTGTCCAGGGTGGTGTACTCGATCTTCTTGCCGTTGATCCCGCCGGCCGCGTTGACCTCGTCGAAGGCGGCCTTGGCGCCGGCGGTCACCTGGGTGCCGGATGGCGCGATGGGCCCGCTCAGCGGGCTCCAGGCGCCGATCGCGATGGTCCCCGACGACCCGGACGACGCCGAGCCGGAGCCGGAGGATCCGCATGCCGCGAGGGCCAGGACGGCACCCGCGCACATGGTCCCGACGAACAGTCGCTTCATGCCTGACTCCTGATGTCCGATGGAATTCATCTCCGCTGGGGAACGGCCTCGCGGGCCCGGCACCGGGCGGCCGCAACGATGCGCTGCGGTAACCTGTGACGCGGGACCTTAACTGAATTCAGATTGGGAGTCTAGCGCCTGGCGGGTTCCCGCCCGGGCGGCGACGCAGGCCAGTGCCTTCATGGACGGCCAGGCGGGACCATGACACGATGCTGAACCGACTTCAATACGGGCAGCTGATGGGGGTTGCGGTGGATCGGCTCAGCGGCAAGGTCGTCGTCCTCACCGGGGCCGTCGGCGGCATCGGCACGGCGACCGCGCACCGGCTCTGCGGCGAGGGCGCCACCGTGCTCGTCACCGACCTGGACCTGGCCCGGTGCGAGCAGTTGACCGGGGTGCTCCGGGCCGCCGGCGGGCAGGCGCACGCGCTGGCACTGGACGTGGCGCGGGAGCCCGGCTGGCAGGCGCTGGCCGGCGCGCTGCCCGGGCTGACCGGCGGCCGGGTGGACGCCCTGGTCAACAACGCCGGCATCGGCGCGAAGGGCACCGTGGAGTCGGAGACCACGGCGGACTGGGAGCGTGTCGTCGGGGTCACCCAGACCGGGGTGTGGCTGGGCATGAAGCACCTCGGCCCGCGGATCGCGGCGGCCGGCGGCGGGTCGATCGTCAACATCTGCTCGATCTTCGGCACGGTCGGCGGCTTCGGGCGCGAGTTCGCCTACCACGCGGCCAAGGGCGCGGTCCGCACCATGACCAAGAACGCCGCCCTGCACTGGGCGCAGCGCGGCGTCCGGGTCAACTCGGTGCACCCCGGCTTCATCGAGACCGAGACGTCCCGGCGGCTGTGGACCGGCACCAAGCGGCTGGCTGCCATGCTGGACGGCACGCCGATGGGTCGGCTGGGTCAGCCCGCCGAGGTCGCCGCCGCCGTCGCGTTCCTGGTCTCCGCCGACGCCTCGTTCATGACCGGCTCGGAGCTCTACGTGGACGGCGGCTGGACGGCACGCTGACGGCAGCGCCCGCCGGCTGGCCGGCACCGGCCGTGCGCGCGGTGGCCGCGTCGACCATCCGCAGTACGCAGCCCTCGATGAACTCGCTGATCCCGGCCAGGCTGATCGGCCCGTCCGGGCGGTACCAGTTCCAGACGCTGACGATCAGCCCCAGCACCGCCCGGCCCATCGTGGCGGCATCCCCCGGGGCGAAGCTGCCGTCCTTCATGCCGCGCTCCAGCAGCGCCGTCCACTCGCTCTCGATCTGCCGGACCAGGGCCCGGGACGCGCGCCGTTCCTCCTCCTCCCGGGCCGACGCCCGGGGGGTGGCGAGCAGATCCATGTGGCTGTGCAGGATCCGCATCTGGAGCACCTCGTGCTCGGTCACCGCGTAGGCGGCGCCGATCGCGGCCCGCAGCGCCGGGTCCGGCGGCAGCTCGGCGGTCACCTCCCGGAACCGCTCCCAGGACCGCTGCAGCTCCAGATGCATGATCGTGAGCAGGCAGTGCGCCTTGGACTCGAAGTAGTGGTAGAGCGCGGTCTGCCCGATGCCGACCCGGCCGGCCACCGCGGACCACTTCGTATGCTCGTACCCGACCTCGCCGAAGCACTCCACGGCGACCCGGAGGATCGCCGCCCGCTTCGACCGCGGGCCCGGCTCGCTGTCGACCGCTACCACCATTCAGCCTTCCCTATCTCGAACGGCACGACCGGGGCACCTGACGGATCCCCGGCCGGCTCTGAGCGTAGCCTCGACCCGATTTCGGTTCGAACTGTGCTTGCCGTCCGCTGCGCTCACTGTGCTAGCCAGTTCGCTGCGCTCCGCTCCGCTCACTGTGTTTCCCGGGGGAGGCGGAGGACCTGCTGGGCGAGGATGGTGCGCTGGATCTCGTCGGTGCCGCCGGCGATGCTGTAGCCGGGCGCGCCGAGCAGGTGCTCGGTCCAGGCGAACGTGCCCCAGGCGCCGGTGTCCGCGGTCAGCCGCGGGCCGAGCAGCTCCAGCACCAGCTCGGAGGTCTCGCGCAGGGTGCGGGTGGCGTGCAGCTTGCCGACCGACGCCTCCGGGCCGGGCTCCCGGCCGGCGGCCAGCGTCGCGGTCACCCGCAGCCCGATCGCACGCTGCACGGTGGCGCGGACGAACAGCTGGGCGGCCCGGTCCCGCTCGGCGCCGGACAGCGGCCGGTCCAGGTGCGCGGCCAGCTCCAGCGCGGCGGCGGCGTTGTCCAGGCCGAGCGTGCCGGAGTCCAGCCGCTCGGCAGCCAGGATCGTCCGGGTCACCCGCCAGCCCGCGCCGATCGGGCCGAGCCGGTCGGCGTCGGGCACCGGGACGCCGTCCAGGTAGACCTCATTGAAGCTGGCGCCGCCGGTCGACTGCCGGATCGGCCGGACGGTCAGCCCGGGCGCATCCATCCGGACCAGGAAAACCGTGATCCCGGCGTGCTTGGCCGCCGCGGCGTCGGTCCGGCACACCGCGACGCCCCAGGTCGCCACCCGGGCCCCGGACGTCCAGACCTTGTGCCCGGTCAGCCGCCAGCCGTCGCCGTCGCGGACCGCCCTGGTCCGTACCGCGGCCAGGTCCGAGCCGGCCTCGGTCTCCGAGAACAGCTGGCAGGCCAGCTCATCGGTGCGCAGCAGCGGCGGCAGCCAGCGGTCCTGCTGCTCCCCGGTGCCCCAGTGCGCGATCGCCGGCGCCACCAGCTGCTGCGTCACCGGGAAGATCTCGGTCCGCCGCGGGACGTCGAAGCCGGCCTCCTCCAGCCGGTACAGGTGCTCGTAGTGGCCGGGCAGCGCGCGCCCGCCGAATCGCGGGGCGAACCCGAGGGCACCCCAGCCGCTGTCGTAGCGCAGCCGCTCCCAGGCCCGGATGCGATCGGTGTGCGCCCGCTCCTGCGGCTCGGTCCAGTTCTCGAAGACCGCCACCGAGTCCGGGCCGCTGCCCCAGGCGGCGGCGCCGGCCCGCGGTGCCGCGACGGTGGCCAGCCAGCGCCGGGCGGCGGCGCGGAACTCGTCCGGCGGCGGCGCCGGGCCGGCTGCGTCAGCCATCCGCCGGCTCCCCCGCTGGCTGGCCCACCGGCTGGGCCGGCTGCCCCGGCCGCCCCGCCGGCTGGGCCGGCTCCCCCGCAGCCTGGCCCGGCTCGGCTGCCGGCGCCGGCGGCTGGGCGGCGAGGCCGATCAGTTCGGCCAGCCGGGCCCGGTGGGCGGCCGCGGTGCCGAACAGCACCGCGTCGGCGCGGGACCGGCGCACGTACAGGTGTGCCGGGTGCTCCCAGGTGAACCCGATCCCGCCGTGCAGCTGGACGTACTCGCGGGCGGCCAGCTCGGCCGCCCCGGTGCCGGCGACCCGGGCGACGGCCGCCGCCACCGGCAGCTCGGCCGGGCTGGCGTCGACGCAGGCGGCGGCGTAGCCGGCGGCGCAGCGGGCGCCCTCCAGCTCGACCAGCAGGTCGGCGAGCCGGTGCTGGATCGCCTGGAACGAACCGATCGGCCGGCCGAACTGCCGGCGCTGCCCGACGAACTCGACGCACGCCCGCAACGCGTGCTCGGTCACCCCGACCTGCTCGGCGGCCAGCGCCGCACGGCCGACGTCCAGCGCGCGCTCGAACGCCGGCCGGCCACCGCCCACTGAGCCCACCGGCTGCGCCGGGACGTCGGCCAGCTCGAGCAGCGCCTGCGGTCGGGTGGCATCCAGCACGGTCCGGGGCGTCCGGCGCAGCCCGTCGGCGTCGCCGGCCACCGCGAACAGCGTCGGGCCGTGGTCGGTCCCGGCCAGCAGCAGCACCAGGTCCGCGGCCGCGCCGTGCAGCACGAAGTCCACCGCGCCGGACAGCCGCCAGCCGGCGGCGGCGCGCCGGCCGTGCACCGCCCCGCCGGCGTGCGGCCCGCCGGTCCCGGCCAGCGTGGCGACGGTCGTCCCGGCCGCGATGCCGGGCAGGTACCGCCCACCGGCGGCGGTGTCCTCCCCCGCCCCGGCCCTGGCGGCATCCCCGGCCCCGGCGGCCAGCAGCGCGGCCGGTGCGAGTGCCGCGCTGGCCAGCAGCGGGGCGCACAGCAGCCGGCGGCCGGCCGCTGCCAGCACGACGGCGAGATCGCCGAAGGTGGCGCCGGCCCCGCCGTACCGGGCCGGGACCGCGATCCCGGCCAGCCCGAGCTCGCCGGTCAACCGGCCCCAGACCGCCCGGTCGTAGCCGCCCGGCAGGCCGCTGTGCCGCCGCACGTCGTCCGGCCCGGACACCTGCGCGACGAACCGGGTGACCACCGCCCGCAGCTCCTCCTGCTCGGCGGACGGAGCCAGGGCGGCCGGGTCGACGCCGATCCCGCGCCGCCGCGCCAGCGCACCCGGGCCGCCGGGCGGGGCGGCCCGAACCGGCCCGCCGGCCCCGGCTTCGCCCACCCGGCCGGCATCCCCGGCCGGCCCACCCGGCTCGGCTGAGCCGCCGGGCGGGGCCGGCCGGCCCACGGTGGTGGTCGACAGGGCGGCCTCCTTGGAGTGAATTCAGTTCAGGCTACCGGTCCTGCGCCGTACACCGCCACCGCCTGCTCCGCCCGCAGCACGAGCCTGCCCCGGTGCACCAGCACGTCCAGGTGCGCGGCGGTCTCGCAGACCGCGAGCATCCGGTTGAAGTCGTCCAGGTCGGTGTATGGCCGGCGCCGGCGGGTCCAGGTGAGCGCCGCGGCCACCGCCTCCGCGGTCGCGGTACCCCGGGCGGCGACCGCCGCGGCGCACTCGGCCAGCCGGGCGTCGTGGTGGGCCAGCAGCTCCCCGACCCGGCCGTGCACGCTGCCGGTGACCGGGCCGTGCGCGGGCAGCAGCCGGGCGTCCGGATAGGACCGCAGCAACCGCAGGCTGTCCAGGAAGTCGGCCAGCGGTCGGCCCGGCCCGGCCAGCTCGAACCCGATCGACGGGGTGATGTGCGGCAGCACGTGGTCGCCGGCGAACAGCAGCCCGTCCCGCTCGGCCAGGAAGACGACGTGGCCACGGGTGTGCCCGGGGGTCGGGATGACCCGCAGCCGCCGGTCGGCTAGGTCGACCGTGCCGGCCCGCAGCCAGCCGTCCGGCTGCTCCCACATGGTGGGGTCGAACGCGTCGGCGCGCTCGGCCCGGTGGCGGATCCGGTCGGCCAGCGCCACCGCGCCGGCCCGGTGCAGTTCACGCAGCGAGGTCACCGGCAGGTCGCTGCCCAGCCGCCGCAGCTCGGTCAGCCCCGGCCGCTCGCCGATCCCGAGGTGGATCCGGGCGCCGACCCGCTGCCGCAGCCGCACCGCCTGGGTGTAGTGGTCCCGGTGGATGTGCGTGACCAGGACGGTGCGCACGTCGCTGGGCTCCCGGCCGAGCCGCGCCAGGCCGCGCTCCAGGTCGCGCCAGGCCGCCGCGGTGGCCCAGCCACCGTCGATCAGCGCTACACCGTCGGGCAGGTCGAGCACGTACACGTTGACCGCACGCAGCCCGTCGGTCGGCAGCGGGAGCGGCAACCGGTGCACCCCGGGTGCGACCGGGTGCGCCCCGCTGTCCGCCCAGCTGAACCGCCCGGGCCCGGTATCCCCGACCGGACCGGCCGGCGGCCCGGCGCCCGCAAGCTCACTCATGCCGGCTCCGCGCCGGGTACAGCGGGCGCCGCACGGTGGTCGGCGCGCGGACCCGGCACGAGACTCCACGCGCCCTGTGCCCATGATTCGCTCGCGAGCTCGCTCATTGGGCCACCGACGGCGTTGCAGCGGGCTGGTCGGCGTGCAGCGCGGCGGCCAGGTCACGGGCGGCGGCCCGGGCCACCTTGCCGACCTTGGTCTGCGGCAACGCGTCGACCCGGAAGGCGAACTCCGGCCACTTGCTCTTGGCCAGGCCGAGCACCCGCAGGTGGGCGAGCAGGTCGTCCAGGTCGGGTGCGTGGCCGGGCTCCGGCACCACCAGGACGGCGATCCGCTCGCCCAGCTCCGGATCCGGCAGCGGGACGACGCAGGCCTGGCTGACCCCCGGATGGCTGGCGACCGCGGTCTCCACCTCGACCACGTCGATGTTCCGGCCACCCCGGATGATCATGTCCTTCTCCCGGCCGACGATGCTGAGGGTGCCGTCGGTGTTGCGGACGACGAGGTCGCCGGTGCCGAAGAAGCCGTCCGCGGTCAGCTGGACCGGCGCCACCGCGCCATCCCGGGCGTAGCCGAGGAACAGCGACGGGCCGCGCACCTGCGCCCGGCCCGGCACGCCGACCGGCACCGGCGCGCCGGTGGCGTCGACGCCGCGCACCTCGGTGCCGGGGAACGGCCGCCCGTCCCGGCCGAGCCGCAGCCGCACCGGGTCGTCCGGGCTCGGCGTGGTGTGCCCGAGGCACTCGGACATGCCGAACACCCGCAGGATGCGGGTATCCAGCGCCTGTTCGGCGCGCTGCAGCGCGGCCGCGTCCATCGGCCCGCCGCCGACGGTCATCGACCGCAGGCCGGCCGGCGCGCCGTGCTCGGCGGCGGACCGGCCCAACTGCAGGGCCATCGTCGGCACGCACATCACCCAGCGCACCTGCCCCCGGTCGAACCGGGCCAGCAGGTCGTCCGGCCGCCAGCGGTTGGCGGTCACCAGCGGGCCACCCAACTGCAGCGCCAGCGCGACACCGAAGCAGTACGCGGCGGTGGCCGAGAGCGGGACGATCGCCGCGATCGCGTCGCCGGGCCGCAGCCGGTTGGCCTCGATCGTGCAGCGGCCGGCGTACCGGAACGCCGCCTCGGTCTGCACGACGCCCTTGGGCCGGCCGCTGGAGCCGGACGTCAGCCCGATCACGCACCCGCCGGCCCAACGCCGGGTACCCGCGGTCCGGCCGGTCGCGCCGAACCGCCAGCCGGCCAGCGCGGTCTGATCCGGGGCCCGGCCAGCGGTCTCATCCGGGGGCCGGCCAGCGGCCTGGTCCGGGGGCCGGTCGGCGGCCTGGTCGGCGGCGCTGTCGGCGGCGCTGTCGGCGGCGCTGCCGGCGGCGCTGTGGAGCCGGGCGGCCAGCTCCCACTCCGCCCAGGCATCCGGCGCGGCAAGGGCCGCATCGGGCCGGATGTCGTCGACCGCGTAGCCGATCTCGGCCGCGGTGGAGTGCCGGTTGACCAGCCCCAGCACGGCGCCGGTCAGGCCGGCCGCGACGGTCGCCGCCAGCGTGCGCCAGGAGTTGTCGGCCTGCAGCAGCACGGTCCGCGGCTGGCCGGTCGCCGGGTCGGCGAACAGCGGGGCCAGCTCCCGGGCCCGGGCCAGCACCCACCGGGCCCGGTGCTCGCCGGCGTCGTCGGCGATGGCGACGAAGTCCCCGGCCTCGACCCGGCCCACCCAATCGGCCACCAACTGCTGCATCGCATCCTCTCGTCCCCTCGGGAGCGTCCCGCCCGGACCGCCGGTACACCCCGCGGCGCCCGGTCAGCCGCCGAACATCACCTGCTCGGTGCCGAGCACCGCGATCCGCCGACCGCGCATGTCGCCGACCTGGTCCACCGCCGCCTTCCATTCCGGGCTGGCCAGCGCCGCGTCCAGCGCTGACCGGCTGTCGAAGCTGAGGATCGAGACCCCGTCCCAGCCGGCCGAACGCGGTTCCAGCGCGTCCTCGACCTCAGTGTGCAGCCAGCGGCGCAGCCCGGGCAGCGCGCTGGTCAGCTCCGCGTGCGGGCCGCGCCACCAGGCGATGAACCGCTCGTGGGTCCACTCCGGCGGCCGCGCGGCCAGCAGGATCAGGTTGTACACGGACGCTCCTCAGCTGGTGAAGTGGACGCCGGGGGCGCGGCCGATCAGCAGCCGGTCCAGCCGGCCGGACGGCCCGATCCGCCCGGCGGCCACGAACGACGCCTCGAACACACCGCCGCGGCGCACTTCGCCGAGGTAGATCTCGTCGCTGCCGACGGCCGCCGCCGACAGCAGGTGATGGGTCCGGGTGCCGCGCTCGCGCTGCTCGAGATAGCCGACCAGGGCGGCGCGGTCGCCGGAGAAGTCCTGCGCCCCGCCCGCGCCGGTGGAGAACACGATCGAGATCCGGAAGTCGTCGCTGATCAGATCGAGCACGTCGGACGGCGAGTCGCTGTCCATGATGGCGAACCAGCGGCTGAGGAACGGCGCCGCCGGGACCCCGGTCATCGCACCGCCCCCGGTCCGTCGGGCCCCGGTCCGGTGGGCCCCGCTCCGTCGGGCCCTGGTCTGTCGGGCCCCGGTCTGTCGGGCCCTGGTGCGGCGGGCCCCGGTCCGTCGAGGAGGGCGAAGGCCGGGTCGAACAGCGACTGGTAGCGCACGATGCGACCGGCCGGCGAGACCCGGGCCGCGGACATGAACGCACCGGCGGTCCGGCCGGCCTCGGTGACCAGGCCGTACGCCAGCTCGAGGTCGCCGTCCACGGCGAAGCGCAGCACCTGGTGCACCCGGTCCGGCGGGGCCGCCCGGCCGGCCACGTACCGCTCGAAGTCGGCCTTCGAGGTGCCGGTCACCGGGCCGCTGGGCAGCACGATCAGGAAGGCCAGCCGCTCGTCCATGAGCGCCAGCGCCCCGGCCGGGTCGCCCGCGTCCAGGCACCCCATGTACTCGCGCATCACCATGACTGTCCCCTTTGGATGGCTACCGGGCGGTCCAGCCGCCGTCGACGATGAGCACCTGGCCGGTGGTGTACGAGGAGGCGTCGGAGGCGAGGAAGAGCAGCGCGCCGTCGAGTTCGCCGGCCTCGCCGGCCCGGCGCAGCACGGTGTTGCGGGTCACCCAGTCGGCGGTCCGCTGGTCGGCGAACAGGTCGCTGGTCATCTCCGAGCGGAACCAGCCGGGGGCCAGCGCGTTGACCCGGACGCCCCGGCGGCCCCACTGCGCGGCCAGCTCGCGGGTCAGCCCGATCAGCCCGGCCTTGGACGCCGCGTACCCGGCCCCGCTCAGCGGCGCCCCGGAGACCAGGCCGAGGATCGAGGCGACGTTGACGATCGACGTGCCGACCCGCCCGGCCCGCCCAGCCGTCCCGTTCCCCGCTGTCCCGATCTCCGCCCTCTCGACCCCGGCCGTCCCGACCCCGGCCGTCCCGACCCCGGCCGTCCCGACCCCGGCCGTCCCGACCCCGGCCGTCCCGACCCCGGCCGTCCCGACCCCGGCCGTCCCGACCCCGGCCGTCCCGACCCCGGCCGTC
>Ga0307500_10000065_pt1 | contig 32381 bp, 23 predicted proteins | sample 14_S_MG_FD_201362 | JGI IMG/M metagenome (GOLD analysis project Ga0307500, IMG submission 201362) | Soil microbial communities from Populus trichocarpa stands in riparian zone in the Pacific Northwest, United States - 14_S | ecosystem: Environmental > Terrestrial > Soil > Riparian zone > Trees... | reverse complement strand
GTGTCTGGCTGTATCTGGGCATAGCGGTATGTCTCGCCGGGATCGGGGCGGTGCTTCACGGCGCCATGCCCTCATCCCGGGACGCCAGAATTGTCCAATCGGCAAATCCGGAGGATGGAAAAGTCACCGGTGGGGTGTTTGTCAGCGACTATTTCAATCTTTCCTATCGGTTGTCTGACGAGTTGACCGAAGGATTGGCAGGGCCGCCCCCCTCTCAATCCGGCTACTACGTGCTTGGAACCTGGACCCCGAAGCGCGATTTCGCCGGAACGGTTCTGGTTGTGGCGCAGGACATGTTTTTCGCGCCGGACGCTCTGGATGACGTGAAGAACGTTGTCGCCGAATTTCGTCAGGTCATGTCGGCGGTAGACGGCATGACGATCGATCGTGAGCCCGTGCCGGTGAGCGTTGGAGGGCATCCCGGCTACCGCATTGATTTTAGTGGTGTCGGGCTTTTCCGCTCGACGTTCGTGATCGAGATCCGCTGCCACGTTGTGACATTCAATCTGACCAGCCGGGATACTGAATCGCTGGCGAGCTTGGCGCGGTCTCTGGACAAGCTCGATTCGGTTCGGAAAGGAGAGATGTCCGATCCCGCCCCGGAATGTCTCAGGGACTACGCTTCCGAGAATGTTGTGAGCCGGGTGGAGCCTGAAGGTGTCGGTGCGAAGGCCGTGTCGGTTCCAGTGCGCATGATCGTGGCGACGGACGGCGGTGTGAAGCACGTGCACGTGATACGTGCTTCCGCGGCACAACGGCGAAACATCGAGGAAGCCGTACGGCAGTGGAAATTCAAGCCCTATGTCAAGCAGGGACATCCGGTCGAGGTCGAGACCGGCGTGATGTTCAATCTTAAACCGACAAATATGTGAAGCCGCGGAGCAAAGCAGCAGCATGTCGAAGTCGATGCCAAGCCGTGGAAGGTTACCGGCAATGGAGCATGCGACGGCAGCGACGCCAAAGCGCTCGGTAGAGCAATTCCGTCTGCATTTGCTCGAACGGATGCCAGATTCCGCAAGGGCGAAATTGCAGAGCGTCAACCCCGCGGAAACCGCCGCCGGAAACGGATTGCGAGAACTGTGGGAAAAATCCGATCTGCCGGGTGGAAAGTTCGCCGACGAGGTGGCGGGCTTCTGGAGGTTGCCGCGGCTCAACCTGCAGGAACTGCTCGATGTCGCCGGTGCGGTTGAGCAATTCTCAGCACGGTTTTTGCGCGAATCGTCGGTTTTTCCGTTTCGTATCGGCGACGACGGCTTCGGCCTGGCGGTGTCGGATCCGGCCGATGGCGCCGCGATCAGAGCCGCGGAGATCGTCTGCGGCGGGCCCGTCAGGATCGCGGTCGCCTCCTTCGACGACATCGCAACGGTTCTGGAGCGGCGGCTCAATGAGCGAACGGCCGACGCCGTGGATGTCGCGGAGCCGGAACGCCGCCCCGGCGACGACGATATCGACAGCCTCCGCGATCTGGCGAGCGGGGCTCCGGTGGTTCGGGCCGTCAACGATCTGCTCGAGCGCGCCCTGGAACTGCGGGCCAGCGACATCCATATCGAGCCGTTCCGGACCGGACTTGTGGTGCGAATGCGGGTTGACGGGATTCTTCGCGTCGTGCCGTTTTCAGCCGACGCGCCGCCGCAGGCTGTCGTATCGCGGATCAAGATCCTGGCCAGCCTCAACATCGCCGAACGCCGGTTGCCTCAAGACGGCGCCGCGCGGGCGCGGGTCGGGCGGTCCGAGATCGATATCCGCATCGCGACCATGCCGACGCAGCACGGCGAGAGCGTGGTGATTCGTCTCCTGCCACGCGATCGCGGCTTGCTTGAATTGAGCAAGATCGGATTGTTCGGCCGCGACGAAGCGGCGTTGCGCCGTCTGCTGGCGCTGCCCCACGGGCTGATTCTGATCACTGGCCCGACTGGAAGCGGGAAAACCACGACGCTCGCAACCATGCTGTCGATCCTTAACGAGCCGACGCGGAAGATTCTCACCATTGAGGACCCCGTTGAGTACGAGATTTCAGGCGTCAATCAGTCTCAGGTCAAGCCGGCAATCGGCCTGACTTTCGCCGCGGCGATGCGCGCTTTTGTTCGCCAGGACCCCGATGTCATCATGGTCGGTGAAATCCGCGACAGCGAGACGGCGAACATCGCCGTCCACGCGGCGTTGACCGGCCATCTCGTGCTGTCAACGCTGCACACCGAAACGGCCGCGGCGGCCGTGCCGCGGCTTCTGGACCTCGGTGTCGAGGGATTTCTGCTGCGATCGACCTTGCGGGCCGTCATCGCCCAGCGGCTGGTCCGCGTCCTCTGCAGCGGCTGCAAGAGCAGGCATGTGCTGACTGAACAGGATTTGGTCGTCGATCCCCGTAATCGGCTTCTGGGTTTTGCCGCCGGCGAGGCGATATTTCGTCCGGGCGGTTGCGAAAGCTGCGGCGGCACCGGCTATCGCGGGCGCGCTGGGATTTTCGAACTGCTGGAGCTGACCGATGAGGTCAGGCCCCTGGTCGGCGCCCAAGCCGATGCATCACTTATTGACGGCGCGGCCATTCGTGCCGGCATGACAACCATGCTGGACGATGCCGTCGAAAAATGCCGGGCGGGAATGACCGCGGCGTCCGAAGTCCTTCGCGTCACATCGGTGCGCTGATCGACAGCGCGCGGATGGACGATCGCGCAGCAGGGAGGAGAGCGATGAGGCTGTGTGTAAAATCCGTAAGCCGCCGTGCCGATCGACGGGCCGAGGCGGGCTTCACGCTGGTCGAGATGCTGGTCGTCATCGCGATCATCGGGTTGATCATGGGCCTGGTAGGTCCCCGTGTGCTCAGTTATCTCGGAGAATCCAAAGTCAAGGCGGCCAAACTCCAGATCGAGAGTTTCTCGAGTTCGCTCGACCTGTTTTACCTCGACGTCGGCCGGTACCCGACTGGTAGCGAGGGTCTTTCCGCTCTGGCACAGCGACCCGGCAATACCGCGATCTGGAACGGACCCTATCTCAAGACCGGCGCCGTACCGACCGATCCGTGGGGGCACATCTATGTTTATCGCGCTCCAGCCGAGCGCGGTCCGTACGCGATCGTATCGTTGGGATCGGATGGCCAGGAGGGAGGGACGGGAACGGCGGCCGACATCAGTAATGATGGCGCCGACGCGAAGCGACCATGACAGCTTGCGCGCCGTGGCTACGCCCGCGTTTCGCCGGCCGGCGTGTGCACGATGTGTGCACCGGGAGATCAAAGAAAATCTAGAGGTAATCAACGTGATCGCGACTTCCGTGGATCATCGTGAAGGGCGTCAACGCAAGATTATCAGCTTCGATTTTGCGAAGCGTCAACCGCGAAGATAGCGCCAGCCGATGACGACACCACTTACCGAGACGATGGTGCCGAGAATCGACAGCAGCCACACCACAATGTCCCAGGCCGGGCGATACGTCAGCAACAGTTGAAAATCGAAGCTGTGCAGCGCGTTGAACAGCCAGCGATAGGTTCGCCGGCTGCTGTCTACGCGGCCAACGATGTCGCCGGTGAGAGGGCTGATGTGGAACCAGGTCTTCGCGTCATCATCGAACACCGCGCGCAGCACCGGCAATTCGCGGTCGTGATGATGTGCGTACCAATAAGCGTCGTATTCACGGAGTATTTGTTGCTCCGTGATCCGGGCTCGTGGCAGCAATCTTGTTGCGGCAGTCCACAGGCGATCCTGCGTTAGTTCTGCCAATTCGCCCGATGTCACATCCAGCGGCCTCTGCGTGCCGTCACGCGATGCGGCGATCATCAACGGGCTGCCATCGAGCCAGACAAAGCGCGCTTCGACCGCGGCGGATTGCGGCGTTGGTAGCCTCGTCGCGATGGTCGGCGCATCATGGCCGGCATAGCGTTGCAGCACCTCGTGCGACGTGTTGCGGCCCGCGAAATATTCGCCGGGATTGAGCGAAAGCCAGCCGGAGAACATCCAGGTCAGCACGAAGATGCCGGCGATCAGGCCGGCGACGTGGTGCCATGCCATCCAGCCACGATAGGGCGTGATCCTGCCGCTCGCATAGGGCTGCTTCAGCCGTACGCGCAGGATGCCGATCCAGATGCCGGTGACGCCGACGATCAGGCAGATACCGGAGATCCAAAGCACCACCAGCCGCCACAGCGGTCCGTCCTTGCGCAGCACCGTCGGATAGATCCAGTGCGGGATCGAGCCGAGCCAGTTCCAGACGCGTTCGGTGCGGCTGGTGTCGAGCGCTATCTCGCCGGAGCGCGAGGAGACATAGACCTTGGTCCCGGCATTGTCGCCGAGCGCAATGACGTAAAGCGGTCGCAGCGGATCGTAACGGGCCGTCACGCTCCATTGGTCGCGATCGATGATTTCATCCAGTTGCGGCGATCTGCTTGCAGGATGATGTTGCGCGATCGCGAGCGCCTGCTGTTCGGAAACGCTGGTGATGACGCGGCCATCGGTTGCAGAGATCGACTGCCGTTGGCCGTCCCAGGCGGTTATCCGATACACCGGCTCGTCGGCCAGCATGGAAAGCCGGAGATCGCGCGGATAGCGCGTGGAGCCTGCCGTCTTCATCGCGTCGTCCGGCGACAACGCTACCTTCTCCCATTGGATGTCGGGCAGCGCTGCCAGCCTTTCCTTGTCGGAAAGGCCGGGAAAAGCGACATACATCATCACCACGCCGGAGATGAACCACATGGCGAAAAACAAGCAGGTGACGATGCCGACCCAGCGGTGGCCGATATACGGCCACCGCTGGAGTGTGCGTTTCAAGGTGCGCGCCACGCTCAGAACTTCACGTTGACCGCGAGTTGCGCCGTGCGCGGCATGCCGAGCAGCCACTGCGTGGTCCCGCCCGACGTCGTGTAGACCTCATCGAAAAGATTGTAGACGCGGAACGACAGGGTGGTGTTGAGGTCGGGCTTCCACTGCACGCCGGCATTGACGATGTTGTAGGCCGGGCGCGTCACCGTGTTGGCATTGTCCGCAAAGGTCTTGCCGACGATCTGTACGCCCACATTAGCCGACCAATTCGGCGCAAAGGCCCAGGTAGCCCAGATGTTGGAGACACTCTGCGGCACGTTGACGGGTACGTTGCCGGCATAGTTCACGGCCGCGCCGCTCACCGATTGAACGAAGTCATCATACTTTGCGCGCAACAGGGCGGTATTGGCATCGATCCGCCAGCCATGATCGAGCACGAAGCCGACCGATGCTTCGACGCCGCGCGATGATTGCTGGCCGACCTGGACGGTCAGCGAAGGAATGTTGGGATCACGGGCGAGCAGGTTGTTCTTGACGATCTCATAGCCGGCCAAAGTCCATTCGCCGCGACCGCCCCAGAACGATTGCTTGACGCCGATCTCGATCTGTTTGCCGGTGGCCAGTTCGAAGTTCTTGTTCGCGGAGGACAGCGAGATGATTCCTCCGACCGGATCGACCGCGGTGGAATACTGGCCGTAGAAAGCAAGATCCTTGACCGGTGTATAGACCACACCCGCGCGCCAGGTTGTCGAGGAGAACGACTTTTCGAAGCTGTTTGCGGCCAAAACGTAGTCGGTGCGGGTGACTGTCGGTTCATCTTGACGGATGCCGGCAATCAAGGACAGTTGCTCGGTGACCGACAGCCTGTTCTCGGCGAACAGCGCGTATTGGTTGGTCACGCTGCCAAAGCCGGGAACCGTGGCGTTCGGGCTGTTGAATACGCCCGGAACGAAATTGTACGGATTGACGGACGACGTGCCGCCAAACGGCGAATTGTTCGTATGGGTAAAGTTGATGCTGTTGACGTCGAAGCCGGCGACGAACTCATTGACCATGCCGAAAACGTGCCCGCGGAATTTCGCGTCCATGCGGTTGCCGAATTGCTGCTGGTCGTGAAAGATCTCGATATAACTGCTTCGGTTGATCAGGCCGGTGGCGGGACTGTAGGCGTAGCTTTCGACGTCCTTCCAGTGTCGTTTGGAATTCAAATAGTAAAGTGTGTTCTGAAGCGAGATGCCGTCGGCGATCTGCCACTCGGTCTTCACCTGGTTCCAGCTATCCTGATAGCGGATGTGGCTGTCGCTGACGTTATAGTTCTTGAAGCGCAGCGACTCATCGAGCTTGCCGTTGATCAGCGGTGTGCCGAAGTAGCGCGACGGGTTGCGGTCGCCGTAATCCGTGGACAGCGTCCATGTGACGTCTTCGTTCTGTTTGATCTGGACCACGGCATGTAGTGCGACATTGGACGTGTTGTCGCGATCGACCCAGCCGTCGGACATGTTGCCGGAGGCGGTGATCCGATAGGCGACGTCCTTGCTGACCAGGCCGCCGCTGTCCACCGCAATTCGTCGCGTCATGTTGCTGTCCAGCGAGACCTCGGCCTGGTTGCGTGGGACCCACAGCGGCAGCTTCGTAACCACGTTGATCGCGCCGCCCACCGCGCCCGCACCATACATCACCGACGCAGGGCCGCGCAGGACCTCGATGCGCTCCGTCGACCAGGTGTCGAAGGGAAACGTCACCGTGCCGGAGCCGATATAGAGCTGGGTGCCGTCATACAACGTCATGACGGATCCGAGGCCGGTAAAGCCGCGGGTGTTGAATGAGACGCCGCCATTGCCGGGTGCCGGGCTTGCGGTGAAGCCGGTGGCGTTTTGGGTCACGGCGTCCAGAATATTCTGCTGGCCGCGCTCGGCGATGGTTTCAGCCGAGATCACATCCACGCTGGCCGGCGTCTGCAGCCGCGTCAGGCCGAGCCGGCTGCCGGCCGTGCTGGCGCCGGTGAGGTTGAGCGTCGGTGCGGCGAAGGCAAGGCCTGTCGGCGCGGCGACCGGTGTACCGGTGTTGGTTGCCACATTGCGCTGCTGGCGCAAGCGCGCAGCGCGGCTGGCCGTACCGCGTCGGACGCTGCGGGCATTCGGCGGCGTTGCCGACGGCTGCACCACCACGGGGTCGAGCCTCTGGCTCGGCCGTTCGGATTGTGCCCGGCCATCGGTCGAAACAACAAGGCAAGAGAATGCAACTGAACTGAGAAGAACGTGGCGATGCCGCGGCGTGAAGATTGTAGGGGAGGTCATCAATAGACTCGCGATAACGTGGCACGTCACCGCGAACGCAGTTTGGCCGCCGCCTCACGAAGAGGACAGCTCAACACCCACCAGGACACCCCGCCCAATGTGCTCGCGTGTGACCACGACTGACGGCAGGTCTCCTGGCTCGCGGGTCGTTGCCATCAGCCGCCTTCCCAGGCCCGAAGGCCCAGTGGCATTTGGCGAAGGCTCGCCGCTTACAGTTGCGGGGGCAGCCACGGCTTTGAGGAAGATCCCCGCATCGCATTCCCTTTTGATCTCCCGAAGGAGAACCGTCGCGACCACCCTAGTTTTATTTGAAAAGCGCTGTCAACCAGTGAGCGCCGCGCCGAGCCGTGCAGCGATGCTGGGGCAACTCACGATTGCGGTCGTGATATCCGCTCGAACGCGACGCTGGTGGCGACGCCCAACAACGCCCAGAACAGCAGGTTGGTGAGCGTCACCACGACGATAAACCGGTGGGATAGCGCGGCAGGGACCGCGCTGTGAGATTCCGGAGCGAGCGGCGCACCGATCAGATGCGGCAGCGCGATCAGGGCCAGACCGAGAATCGCAGACCACGCGGCCGGGCTGAGAGCCAGCAGACAAAGCCCTCCTGCCGTCGCGGCAGCGGTGGCGATCCACCAGGTTTGCCGCGCCGTTAGATCAGCGACAGCCATGCCCGGCAATTCCGGCGGTAGGCCGAGGCCGGGGGCCGCCGTGAACACGACAAAGCCGGCAAGTCCCCACAACAAGCCTTCATGCCACGTCACCTGCCGGCCCCGGATCGCATACGCTCCCGTAAGGAGCAACGCGAAGCCGATCGCGGTCAGGATATTGGCGCCGACCGTGAAGGCGTTACGCTGGAAGCCTTCCTCAGGCTCCCACTCGTTCTCGTGACCAGGGGTGTTGTCTTGATCCTTGGCGACTACGGCATGGTTATGCGCTGCCGGCGGCGTCGCGGCCGCCTTGCGTTCGTAGATCTCGCTCTGCTGGATCAGCGGCACGGTCCCGAAGAACTGTGCGATCGAAATAACGATTCCGACGATCAGGCCGGCAAGCGCGGCAGAAAATACGATCGACCTGAAAACCGGCATTTGTCGTCAATGACAGGGAAAAGCATTGGCGTGGCGGACATCGTGTGCGGCGTTATGAACCGCACTGATATGCGAGAAGCCGACCACGCCGACGATGAATAGCCCCAAGGCCATCGCCAGGACAGCTTGAGCGATCGTGTTTGTATCGACAGTGCTGGCGGGCGCGTGGGCGGTCTGGGATTGTTGCATGTCTATCCTCGGCGAAGCTGTTCATTTTTAACTCAGAAAATCTGTTAGTGCGACCTCAATTTTTCAGCTGCCGGGAGACGTCCCGGCTGGTCAGGTGGAAATTCGCTGTCGGTGCAACTCGCGTCCGCAGCAATTTGCCACGGGCCGCCGACTGAAAGGCCCCTTGATGAGCATTGAAGAATTCCATGCATTGTCGCGGCGACGGCGTTGCCCGCAACAGGGTGCGGAACGCGCGACGATGCACCATGCAGAGGCCAATGTGCTCCTCCGCCTGAAATGCCAGCGCGTCAATATCATTCCGCCAGATGGGTAGTTTGCTGGATGGCATCAATCACTCGTCGGTGTGGCCCCGCGGCAACTCAAGAAACCTTGCTTTCTAGCAGGGGGCGGCAATCGATTGACTCTCTACACGATCCGATGCCACGTTTGTGACCGGTAGTGCCCGCGAGGGCTAACCAAGGGAATGCGGTGCGTGTGCGCGAGTGCATCAATCCGCGGCTGCCCCCGCAACTGTAGGCGGATAGCTGACGACCATAATATACCACTGGGGACGGACAAGGTCTCTGGGAAGGTGGTCCGAAGCGATGACCCGCGAGCCAGGAAACCTGCTGCCGGTCATGGTCAAGCGCGAACGCGTCGGGCGGGGTGTCCTGATGTCGCAAGAGTAGCTGAAGCATCTGCCACTTGGGGCGAGGGCAGAAGGTGACAGCAACCGCGCTGGCGGAGTGTTTTGTCGCCGTCGAGCCGTACAGTGTCAAATTTTATTGCCGTTCATTTTTCGCGCCGTCGCCAGTACATATTGCTCGATCAGCGCCGCGGAAGCGCGTTCAAACGATATTTGCAAGGATCCGTCGCTCCGCTTGGTCTCCTGGCCTTCCTCGCCTCGGGATCGATGGATGCGGGTATGGCGCAGACCGTAGCGCAGGCCGGAAATAAACCTGACCTGGGGCCAATCGTCGTGTCACCGCCGGAGCGCAAGCCGGTGCGTCGCGCAGATCCGGGAAGGCAGCGAAGCCAGGCTCCCGCGCGCGTCGCGGGTCGTCCTCGTCCGCAAACGGCCGTGGCCGTTCCAGCACTAACCGACGGACGGGCCATCCAAACGCCGCTCGCCACCAACGTCGTCACCGAAGTCGGCTCGCGCCTCGGCCTGACAGCCCGTCAGACCCCGGCGACCGTGGAAGTCATCGACAAGCAGGTTATCGAAGACCGCGGTCTCAGGACGACGACCGACGTCGCAAAGGCTGCGACCGGCGTCATCGGCGGCGATGCGCCCGGCGCTCCTGCCATATTCTCGATGCGCGGCTTTGCCGGCGACCAGATCAACACGCTTTACAACGACATCTGGATCGGCCCCTCCACCATGACCGGTCGTCCGATGGACACGGCCAATCTCGAGCGGGTTGAGATACTGAAAGGTCCGGCTTCGCTGTTGTCGGGCATTGGTGCGACGGGTGGCGCGGTCAATTATGTGACCAAGGCGCCGCACACCGGCCCCATCGTCAACGAAGCCTTCGCGGGTTTCGATTCGTTTAAAGGCTACCGCGCCGGCTATGGCTCCGGCGGCAGCACGAAAATCGATGGGCTGGACTATCGCTTCGACATCACCCATTCGAACAACGTGGGCTTCATCGACGATACCTATTCCAGGCTCAGCAATGTTTCGGGCCAGCTAAACTATCGCGTCACCGATAATTTCAGGATTTGGGGCGCTGCGGAGTACAGGCAGGACAAGGATCGCTTCTACTGGGGGACGCCATTGGTGCCCGCCAACGCGCCCGGTGTCATTCCGACCAGTGGAATAGTTTCGGGACTGTGGACCAATTATTATCTAAACGGTCACACCGGAACCTTGAATCCGGTGACGATCGACGCCCGGACCCTCAAGACCAATTACAACGTGCTCGACAACCACAGTGGCGCGCAGGAGCTGTGGCTGCGCAGTGGTTTCCAGTGGGATATTACCAACAACATATCTCTCAAAAGCCAGGTTTACGGCTACGACGCGCATCGCCACTGGTTCAACAACGAAATCAGCTCGTTCGACGATTCCGGTCCGAACAATGTCTACCGCGAACGTCTTGCGCTGGATCACGCCCAGAGACTTTACGGCAATGTCACCGACCTGACGATCAACTCGAACATCGGCGGGATGGAAAACAGGCTGGTGACATCAGTTGCGGCGAGCAGCCAGCAATTCAACGTTTCGCAGGATACGCTGTTCTTTTCTGACACCGTCAATCTGATCAATCCGGACCGCGGCCTCTATGGACCGCGCAGCGACGAGAAGATCTATACCCATCTAGACAAGGCGTCGCTCTCGTTTGAGGACCGGTTGAAGCTGACGTCGAACTTCGCCCTGATCGGCGGTATCCGCTTCGAGGATATCGAGCTGTCGCGCACACGCTTCTCGCCGGCCGGCGTGCTTCGTTCCGACAGGGGATATCCGTTCTCGACGACCTTCAATCCGATAACCGGTCGCGTCGGCTACACTTGGGAAGCCGTTCCGGGGATCATGTTCTACAGCCAGTATGCGACTGCGGCCGACCCGACGGTTGCCAACATCTTCATCCTGGCCCCGACGGTGCCGCTGCTGCTGACGACGTCGCGAACCTACGAGACGGGCGTCAAGCTCCTGTCCGCCGACAAACGACTGGAATTCGTCGTGTCGGCGTTCGATATCGAACGCAAGAACGTCTATGTTCCGGAAAGCGGGATCGTTTTCAACGTCGCCGGCAAGGTTGCATCGAAAGGGTTCGAAGTCGCTGCGGCGGCAAATCCGTTTGGAGGCCTGAAGCTGTGGGGTAACGCCGCATTTGTTCAGTCGCGATTTGTCGACTTCAGCTATATCGACGGCAACGGCGTATTTCAGTCGTATTCAGGGATGACGCCGCCCAACGTTCCGAGCTTTATCGCCAATGCGGGCGCGTCCTATCGCTTTGAAACCGCGTGGCCGGTCGAAATCGGCGCTTCGCTGCGCCACGTCGGGGATCGATTCAATTTCCAGGACAATCTTGTCACCATGGATCGATACACGACCGTGGATGCCTTCGCATTCGTCGATATCCCGAAATCGGTGTTCAACAGCATCGACCGGACCCGGCTCAGCTTCCGCGTCAAGAACCTGACCAACAAGCTCTACGCGTCGTGGGGCGATCCCGGATACACAGACCAGATCATTCTCGGTGCGCCGCGCAGCTATGAGGTGGCCGCATCCTTCAAGTGGTGAGGTTCGGCTGCGACGCCGGTTGACCGCGCGCGCCGCGGCGGATAGCGTCGCCCGTGATGGTCCTCCCTCGTGGGAGGTGAAAAGGGAAGCCGGTGCGAGTTCTCTCAACGCCGGCGCTGCCCCCGCAACTGTAAGCGACGAGCCCCAAGCCGGTGCCACTGGGAATTCCCGGGAAGGCGGCTGATGGCAACGACCCGCGAGCCAGGAGACCTGCCATCACGAACTGTGCTTTGGAGGCGTCGTCGGGGCGGGGTGCACCGGACGGGAGCGAGCTTGATGGCGATGAGCCATCGGCGCGACCCAACAAAGCTCGTGGCCTGGCGGCCGTGATGTGAGCCTGTGATGGATCGCGAGAACGCTGACCGAGAATCCGCTGATTTGGCGTTGGTTGAGGCTGCGCGCGCTAACGCGCCGAGCGGCCCTACGCTCGTGAGCGTGTGCATCACCTGCAAGACCGCCGATGGCGCTACCGTGGTTGGTCCGGACTTGTTTGAATCGGTCAAGGCCGCGATCGGTCCTTCCGATCATGTTCAGGTGCGGCCGGTGCAATGCCTCAGCGTCTGCAAGCGGCCCGCCACCGTCGCGGTGACAAGCGCGGACGGCTACACGTTTTTGTTCGGCGACCTGCAGACCGAGAGCGGCACCGCGGCCCTGGTGTCGTTCGTGAAATCCTATCAGAACTCCGATTACGGCCTGGTGCCATGGCGCGAGCGCGCCGAGGTGCTGCGCAAGGGCATGGTGGCGCGCGTGCCGCCGATGCGCTGGTCGCCGGACGATGGAAGCGCGCCGAAATGACGGCGCTTGCCACCACGCTGGTGCTGGGCGGCGCGCGTTCGGGCAAATCCGCCTTTGCGGAGCAATTGGTCGAAGAAAGCGGGCTTGCGCGTATCTACCTCGCCACCGCGACCGCAGGTGATGACGAGATGCGGTCTCGCATCGCCCATCATCGTGAGCGGCGTGGCGACGGCTGGATTACCGTCGAGGAACCGCTGGCGCTGGTCGATGCGCTGACCCGGGAGACCACTCATGGCCGTGCCGTGCTGGTGGATTGCCTGACCCTGTGGTTGTCAAACCTGATGTTGGCGGAGCGCGATCCCGAAGTGGAAGCGCGCCGGCTTACGCGATTTCTCGGCGTGGCCAAATATCCCGTCGTACTTGTGTCGAACGAGGTCGGCCTTGGCCTGGTGCCCGAGACGCCGCTCGGCCGCCGTTTTCGCGACGCGCAGGGCCGCCTGAACCAGATCGTTGCGGCCGCCGTTCCCAACGTCGTGTTCATCGCAGCCGGGCTTCCGCTCTGGCTGAAGCGCTCGTCTTAAGGAGAGTCTTGCAATGCCCCGTGTCCCCGTCACTGTGCTCACCGGATTTCTCGGCGCCGGCAAGACCACATTGTTGCGCTCGCTGCTGACGCAGGCCGATGGCCGCCGGATCGCGGTGATCGTCAATGAATTCGGCGACGCCGGGTTTGACGGGGGGCTGGTCGAGGAATGCGCGGCAAAGGCCTGCGCGCCCGGCGATATCGTCGAACTCACCAACGGCTGTATCTGCTGCACAGTCGCCGACGATTTCATCCCGACCATGGACAAATTGCTGGCGCGCGACCGTCCGCTGGATGCCATTGTCATCGAGACCTCTGGTCTGGCGCTGCCCCAGCCACTTTTGAAGGCATTCGACTGGCCGGCGGTCCGCACCCGCGCCACGGTCGACGGCGTGGTCACCGTGGTTGATGCGTTGGCGCTGTCGGAAGGCCGCGTCACTATCGACGAGGATGCCGTTGCCGCGCAACGGGCCGCCGATGATTCCCTGGATCATGATGATCCGATCGAGGAAGTATTCGAGGATCAGCTCGCCTGCGCCGATCTGGTGGTGCTCTCGAAGAGCGATCTGGTTTCGCCGGAGGCGTTGACTGGGATCGAGGCGCGTCTCAAATCCGTGCTGCGGCCCGGCGTCAACATCGTGCGTTCAAAGGGCGACCTGACACCGACGGTGCTGATCGGCCTGAACGCGGCCGCCGAAGACGACATGGCGGCGCGAGCCGGTCATCACGGCGAGGAAGAAGAGCACGACCACGACGATTTCGACAGCATCGTTGTGATGCCGTCCGCGGCCGCCAGCGTCGATGCGATGCGCGTGCGCGTCAGCAACGCCCTGAATCTCACCGGCGTGTTGCGCGTCAAGGGTCATGCCCGCATCGCCGACAAGGCGGCGCCGATCGTGGTGCAGGGGGTAGGCGGTCGAGTTGACCTCGCATTCGCGCGTCCCGACGTGAAGCAGGCCGAGCATCTCGTGGTGATCGGGCTGAAGGGTTTCGATGGCGACGCTGTCCGCCGGGCGCTGCAGGGATAGCAAAGGACTTCCACGCGGATGCATCTGAAGCTCGACAGCAGCGGCAGCATCGACGATGGCGACGTCGCCCGCGATCTCGGGCAGGAACCCGCCGATATCGTCGTGCTGTCGGCGGCAGATAGCGATCTCGCCGCATTCGGTGCCGCCTATGCGACGCTGGCCGGCAACTTTCCGAGCGTGCGGCTGACCAACCTGTTGGCGCTCGGGCATCCGGCTTCCGTCGATCTCTATGTCGAGCGGACGCTGTGCCAAGCCAGGATTGTGGTGCTCCGGATGCTTGGTGGCGAAAGCTACTGGCCGCACGGCGTCGAAAGCCTGCGTGCCGACGCGCTGCGCCGCGGGGCGCTGTTCGCGTGCATACCCGGCGAGATGGACTGGAACGCAGCACTGGCGGCGCGTGGCACGCTCGGAAGTGACGGGACCCATGCGCTCTGGCGCTATTGCAGCGAAGGCGGCGTCGGGAATGCCGAGCTCGCGCTACGTTTCGCCGCGCATCTGATCGGACATGGCGAGGCGCCGCCGCGGGCAAGGCCGATGCCTTCGGCCGGCTTCTGGCGCGGCGAGCCGGCGAACGATGAGCGGCCCAATGCCATCGTCATCTTCTACCGTGCGCTGGTCGCGGGAGGCGATACCGCCGGAATCGATGCGCTGCGGGCGGGGCTTCTGAGGCGTGGCCTCAATTCCGTGTGCCTGTTCGTCACGAGCCTGAAGGATGAACGGTCGGCGGCGTTCCTGCGCGCGGCGCTATCGGCGTATCCGCCCGATATTATTATCAACGCCACTGCGTTTGCCACGGCAACCGCCAGCGACGATACAGGCATCCTCTCGATATCTGATTGCCCGATTCTGCAGGTGGCACAGGCTGGCATATCCCGCGCGAGCTGGGAGGCATCGACGCGCGGGCTTAACCCGCGCGATCTCGCCATGCATGTCGTGTTGCCGGAAGTTGATGGCCGCATCTTTGCCAATGCCATCGCGTTCAAGGAGCGTGGCGAGAGCCTGGCCGGATTCGCGCCGACGACATTCCAGCCCGTAGCCGATCGCGTCGATGCAACCGCGGATCTCGCGATGGCCTGGGTGCGATTGCGCCGGGCCGAGCCGCCTACGCGCCGTGTCGCCCTTGTACTCGCGAACTATCCCAACCGCGACGGACGGCTCGCCAACGGCGTCGGTCTCGATACGCCACAAAGTCTGATTGCCGTGCTCGCCGCGATGCGCGGCGAAGGCTATCTCACCGGCAAGACGCCTGATGACGCCGCCGCGATGATGGATCTGTTGCAGGAAGGTCCGACCAACGCAATCGAGGGCCGCGCGTCACGTTCTGGCGGAGTATCGTGGCCGCTCGCGAATTACGCGGCTGCGTTCGCGACTCTGCCTGAGAACGTGCAGCGTGCCGTTGAGTCTCGATGGGGAAAACCGCAGCGGGACCCACATGTCGTCGCCGAAGAGTTCCTCCTCGGCCTGCACCGCTTCGGCAATATCGTTGTCGGCGTGCAGCCGGCGCGTGGTTACAACATCGATCCCAAGAACACCTATCACGATCCTGATCTGGTGCCGCCGCATCACTATCTGGCGTTTTATCTGTGGCTGCGGCGCGAATTCGACCTGCACGCCGTCGTGCATCTCGGCAAACACGGCAATCTCGAATGGCTGCCCGGCAAGAGCACCGGGTTGTCTATCGACTGCCTTCCGGATGCGGTGCTGGGGCCGTTACCGCATCTCTATCCTTTCATTGTCAATGATCCCGGCGAGGGCATTCAGGCCAAGCGTCGCGCCAGCGCGGTCATTATCGATCATTTGACGCCACCGATGACCCGCGCCGAACTACACGACGACCTCGCGCGGCTGGAAACGCTGGTTGACGAATATGCGCTGGCCGCCGATCTCGATCCGAAGCGGGCCACCGTGCTTGCCGAAGACATTCTATCGCTGGCGCGGGCGCAGCGGCTCGATGCGGACGTCAATGTGACGCGGGAGACGCCGACCAACGACGCCTTGCGCGCGCTCGACGCGCATCTCTGCGATCTCAAGGAGATGCAGATCCGCGACGGTCTGCACGTATTTGGCCAGGTGCCTGCCGATGCTCAACGCAACGACCTTATCGTCTCGATCTCGCGGTTACCGCGCTCGGATTTGAAGGCCCAGGATGCTTCGTTGCATCGGGCCCTCGCGCTCGATCTCGGCCTTGGCGGATTTGATCCGCTGACCCGCGATCTTGCCGCCGATTTCGAGGGACCGCATCCCGCAATGCTTGCAAGGGCCAGCACCGCTGCATGGCGCACAGCGGGCGATACCGTCGAGCGGATCGAATGGCTGGCACTTCAATTGGTCGCGGGCCTGCAGCCCTGCAACGGCGCCTGGAGCCGGACGCAGGAGGTACTGGACTGGATCGATGCCAACCTCCGTCCCGTCATTGACGCCTGCGGGGCGGCCGAGATCGGCGCATTTCTTGGCGGGCTGGACGGTCGTTTCGTCCGACCCGGTCCATCCGGAGCGCCGACGCGGGGACGGCCGGATGTGCTGCCCACCGGGCGCAATTTCTTTGCAGTCGACGTGCGGGCAGTGCCGACGCCTTCAGCGTGGCGGATCGGGCAACTGGCGGCGGAACGCCTGGTCGAAGGTTATTGGCAGGAGGCTGGCGAATGGCCGCGTGCGATCGCGCTGTCGGCCTGGGGCACCGCCAACATGCGCACGGGCGGTGACGACGTCGCTCAGGCGCTCGCCCTGATCGGCGCACGCCCGCTGTGGGAAGAGACTTCCGGCCGGGTCACCGGCTTCGCAATCACGCCCCTCAGCGAACTGAAGCGTCCAAGGGTGGATGTCACCTTTCGCGTTTCCGGGCTGTTCCGCGACGCCTTTCCGACGCAGATGGACATCATCGGCAGCGCCGTCAACGCCATCGCCATGCTCGATGAACCAGATGAAGCCAATCCGATTGCTGCAAACGTTCGTGTCCGGCGGAAGGCGCTGGAGGCCGGCGGTATGGATGGCGAGGCTGCGCAGCGCCGGGCGGCGTATCGCGTGTTCGGCTCCAAGCCCGGCGCCTACGGCGCGGGTTTGCAGGCCCTGATGGACGAGGGTGGCTGGAACAATCGTGGCGACCTTGCCGATGTCTATCTCGATTGGGGCGGCTTCGCCTATGGCGGCGGTACCGAAGGCGAGGGCGCGCGGGACGATTTCGCCGAGCGTCTCAAGGGCGTTGATCTGGTCGCGCAGACCCAGGACAACCGAGAACACGATATTCTGGATTCCGACGACTATTACCAGTTCATGGGAGGCTTGGCCGCGACCGTGCAAACCCTGCGCGGGCGCGCGCCGCGGATAGCCCATATCGATACCTCACGGCCGGAAGCGCCGCTGTCACGGCCGCTTAGCCATGAAATCTCGCGTGTGGTGCGCGGCCGGGCTGCCAATCCGAAGTGGATCGCCGGCGTGATGCGCCACGGGTACAAGGGTGCCTTCGAGATCGCGGCCACGGTGGATTATCTGTTTGGTTTCGCAGCGTCGACCGAAGCGGTCTCCAACCACCATTTCGATCAATTGTTTGCTTCCTATCTGGAAGACGAGCGCGTACGAGATTTCATGCAAGCCGCCAACCCGGCGGCGCTGCGCGAAACCGCCGACCGCTTTGCTGAGGCGATCCGGCGCGGGCTATGGACCCCGCGCTCCAACCGCGCCGCCGATCTGATTGCCGAACTCTCGCCGAACGCGCAGAAGGAAATCGCATGACCGGGACCCCGACTGAATCAGACGAAGCCGAAAATGAACGGCACCGGGAGAAGGCGCGAAAGCACAAGGCGGCGCGCGACAAGATCATGGCGACCAAGACCGGCGAAAAGGGCCTCCTGATCGTCAATACCGGTACCGGCAAGGGCAAGACATCAGCTGCGCTCGGTATGGTGTTTCGACATATCGGCCATGGATATCCTGTTGCGGTCGTGCAATTCACCAAATCGCCGGCGTGGGACACCGGCGAGGCGAAGCTGCTGGCGAAATTCCCTGAACTGGTGACGTTGCACATCATGGGCGAAGGCTTTACCTGGGAAACCCAGGATCGCGAACGCGATATTGCCGCCGCTACCAAAGGCTGGGAACGCGCCAAGGAGCTCATCCGCGATGACCGCCATCGCATGGTGCTGCTGGACGAACTCAACATCGTGCTGCGCTACGATTATCTCGACATCAACGACGTGCTTACCTTTCTGCGCGAGGAAAAGCCCGCTGACAAACACGTCGTCATCACTGGCCGCAATGCCAAGCCGGAACTGATCGAGATGGCCGATCTCGTCACCGAAATGACCCTGGTGAAGCATCCGTTCCGCGCGGGCGTGAAAGGTCAGAAGGGCATCGAATTCTGATGGAGCGGCCGACTCCCGCGCTAATGATCCAGGCCACCGGTTCCAACGCCGGCAAGTCGACGATTGTCGCAGGGCTCGCCCGTGTGCTGGTGCGGCGTGGTCTGAGGGTGGCGCCGTTCAAGCCGCAGAACATGTCGAACAATGCAGCGGTGGCCATCGAGGGCGGCGAGATCGGCCGCGCCCAAGCCGTGCAGGCGAGGGCGGCGAGGGTGCCGCCCAGCGTGCACATGAACCCGGTGCTGTTGAAGCCGGAGACCGACACCGGCGCGCAAATCATCGTGCAGGGCAAACGCTGGGGTACGCTGCGCGCCAAGAACTATCTGGAAAAGAAGACGCCGTTGCTGCCGGCGGTGCTGGAGAGTTTTGCTTACCTCGCCCGGGAGGCGGATATCATCCTGGTCGAAGGCGCCGGCAGCCCGGCGGAGATCAACCTTCGCGCTGGCGACATCGCCAACATGGGATTTGCCGAGGCAGCTGACGTGCCCGTGGTGATGCTCGGGGACATTGATCGCGGCGGCGTTATCGCCAGTCTCGCCGGCACGCATCTCGTTCTGGAGCCGGACGAGATTGCGCGGATACACGGCTTCATCGTCAATAAGTTTCGCGGCGATGTAGGATTGTTCGAGCAAGGCCTGGCGGCGATCACGCGCTTCACGGGCTGGCCCTCGCTCGGCGTCGTGCCGTGGTTGCCGCAGGCGGCATGGCTGCCGGCAGAGGATGCCGTCGATCTCGATCGCGAGCATGGTTCTTCGTCCAAGCGGATCATTGCGGTGCCGGTTCTCGCCCGCATCGCCAATTTCGACGATCTCGATCCGTTGGGGATGGAGCCCAACGTCAAATTGGTCTTCGTCAGGCCCGGCGAGCCGATTCCTGCCGATGCCGAAATCGTCATTCTCCCCGGCAGCAAGTCCACGATAGGCGATCTCGCCTTCTTACGAGCGCAAGGCTGGGACATCGACATCAAGGCGCATGTACGCCGTGGCGGCCATGTGCTCGGGCTGTGCGGCGGCTATCAAATGCTTGGCCGAACCATCGCCGATCCCGGAGGCGTCGATGGCCGCGCTGGCACGGTCGAAGGCCTGGGTCTGCTCGACATCACGACGATCATGAGCGCCGACAAATCGACCACGCTCGTCGGCGGCACACATTGCGCAACGGGCGCCGCGATCGAGGGTTACGAGATTCACCTCGGCCGCAGCGAGGGGGCCGACTGTGCGCGGCCTCTGCTTGACATCGAAGGCCGTGCCGACGGCGCCAGCTCGGCCGATGGCCGGGTGCAGGGCACCTATGTGCATGGCCTGTTCACCGGCGACGCCTTTCGGAAGGCGTGGCTCGCGCATTTCGGCATCGCATCGTCGTTGGCCTACGAAGCCCGCATAGAAACCGCGCTGGACGCGCTCGCCGATCATCTGGAAGCGCATCTCGATATCGCGCAAATCCTGAAGATCGCGCGCAGCCGTCAAACGACTAGCGCAAGTGCGGCGTAGGCCGCCGCCTCCAGCAGACATGCCGCCACAAGCAGATCGAGCGCGCGGCCGATATCGCCTGGGGCCGCATCCTTGCGCGCCTCGGCGTTGAGAAGGGGATCATCGACGATCCGTTCGCCATACCGGCGTGGCCCGGCGAGGGCCAGCCCCAGAGCGCCGGCTGTGGCGCTTTCCGGCCAGCCGGCGTTGGGGGAGCGATGTTTCGCAGCATCGCGCCCCATCACCCTGAGAGCTGTCCCAGTCGTCCCACCCGCGATCGGAGCGACTATCGCAACCAGTAACCCGGATAGCCGTGCCGCGATCAAATTGAAGAGATCATCCAACCGTGCGGCCGCCCAACCAAAGGACGCATAGCGCGAGTCGAGATGCCCGATCATGGAATCGGCGGTATTGATGGCCTTGTAGGCGATCAAGCCCGGTAGTCCCAGCAGCGCCAGCCAGAATACCGGCGCCACCACGCCATCGGAGAAATTCTCGGCGCAGGATTCGATCGCCGCGCGGCACACACCGGCCTCGTCAAGTTGATCCGGATCCCGGCCGACGATCATGGAAACGGCGCGTCGGGCTTCAGTGAGCCCGCCATCGGCGAATGCCGAGCGTACCCGCGCGACGTGCTGATAGAGGCTTCGCTGCGCAATCAGCGTCGACGCTGCCAGTCCAAGCAGGACATTTCCAAACGGGATTTGACGCAACGCAAACTCGATCAGAAATCCAGCGAGTGTGGAAGTGACCAGGAGCAGGACGGCCACGCTGACGCCGGCAAATGTTCGCTGCCCGGCCGAGCGCGCATCGAGATTGAGCGAACGGTCGAGCACTCCGATGAACGATCCAATCAGTGCCACCGGATGCGGCAGCCGCCGCCACAGCCAATCGGGATCCCCGATCAAGGCGTCGAACGCCAGGGCTGCGACAACAACAAAGAGCGTATCGCTCCAGATCAACACCTCAGTGCGCCACGCGCTCGAGTTCCGAGGCGAGGCGATCGAGGGCTTCCGACAGTCTCGGACCGCCGCATACGGTAAGCCTTTCCGGGATCACAAGGCGCTTTGTAGCCGGATAAAAGCGCTCCAGCGCCGGATGCAGCATGAAGGCCCGGCCTTCGTCCTCGGCAAAGTCGCCGGCGTCGGATACCAGCAGGAAATCGGGCTTCAGGCTGACGATGGCTTCAAGTGAAGCAAATCCACCGAGCTTGTAACCGAGATCGGCCGCGGCATTGCTGAGGCCGACGGTTGCCAGCAGCGAACTCGTCAGGCTGTCGCCGCCGGAAACCCAGCCGCGTCTTGATAACGCCAGCACGCGATACGACGTGCGCGACACAACTTCACGCGCATGCGCAATCGCCGTATCCAGTCGTTGAATTTCGGCGGCGGCGCGGTCGGGATGCTGTACGAGATCGCCCATCTGGCGAATTTGCTTTTTTACGTCGTCCAGGGACCGTGCGGCATCGAATTCGACAACGCGCAGCCCTTTTTCTTTCAGCAGCTCCCGTGTCGCGCGCTTGGTGAAGCGCCCGGCGACGACAACGTCCGGCCTCAAAACCAATACGTCCTCGGCCTCGCCGGAGAGTTTTGGGAAATGAGCGGCCTTCGCGGCATCCCAGGATCGCGCGCGATCACGGGAATAGGGGCTGAGACCGAGAATTTGCGCAGGGTCCGCCAGCGTCACCAGCAACTGATCGGTGCAGAGATTGATCGAGGCGATCCGCGGCAGTTCGGTGGCGTACGAGGCGCCTTGCAAGCCGATGGAGGTCAGGATGGTGATCGCCGCAAAAGCGCTTCGCAGCCCCTCGCATTTTAGCGCTGATGATGGCATGAAGCGCCCATGAAACATGGTGGTGACCTCACCGAGGCAATCGCGCGCCATGGCGGCGCGCCCACGAGTTGGCTCGATTTGTCGACCGGGATCAACCCCTGGCCATGGCCAATCCAGCAGCATCTGCCGGAAAGCGTGTGGCAGCGTTTGCCGTCGCGGGCTGAAACGAAGGCATTGCTGGATGCCGCACGAAAAACCTATGGCGTGCCCGGTGGTGCCTGCATCGCGGCGGCCGCCGGGACGCAGGCGCTGATTCAGTTGTTGCCCTATCTGGCGGCGCCCGGGTCGGTAGCGATCGTCGGACCGACTTACAGCGAACATGCCGCCGCTTGGCGCAATGCTGGTCATCCCGTGATCGAGATTGACAATCTCGACGCGTGCCCCGAAAGCGCAGTTCACGCCGTCGTCGTCAATCCCAACAATCCCGATGGCCACGTCACCGATTGCGCTGCGCTGACGCGGATTGCGGCGCAATTCAAAGGCCGCGGCGGATGGCTTGTCGTCGATGAAGCATTTTCCGATGTCGATCCGGCTATCAGCGCGGTCGCATTGTGCCCCGATTGGCCGGTAGTGATCTTCCGCTCGTTCGGGAAGTTCTACGGCCTTGCTGGATTGCGGCTGGGATTCGCGATAGGCGCGTCCGATATGATCGAGCGTATCGCCGGGGCATTGGGGCCATGGCCGTGTTCCGGGCCGGCGTTGTCGATCGGTACGGCGGCGCTCGGCGATCAACCATGGGCCGATCGCACGCGTGGCAATCTTGAACAGCAGGCCCGCAAGCTTGACCAGGTGCTGGCGAATGCGGGCTTTACGATTGCCGGCGGCACGCCCTTGTTCCGGCTTGCCCGGCATCCCCATGCCCGGACGCTGCATGCCGCGTTGGCGCGACGCCACATCTGGTGCCGAAGTTTCGACTGGGCCGACGATCTCTTGCGATTTGGTCTGCCTCCCGACGCCGCCGGCCTCGACCGCCTGGCGGCTGCGTTTCGCGATTAGTCGGACCATCGGTCAAACCCCCGCCCAGGGCAGTATCACGGTCTCGTTCCGGTAATCGGCGCGATACGCGCTGATGCGGAATACATCGGCCATGATCTGCTCCGAAAGCGCTTGTTCAGGCTTGCCTTGCGCGACGAGACGTCCGTCCGACAGCACGAGCACGGTATCGGCAAAGCGTGCGGCGAGGCCGAGATCGTGCGTCACGACCACGACCAGCACGCCGCGATCCGCGGCGCTACGAAGGTTGATCATGACGTCGATCTGGTAGCGCGGATCGAGCGAGGCGATCGGTTCGTCCGCAAGCACGACCGGTGCCTCGACGGCCAGCACCCGTGCCAGTGCGACACGGCTGCGCTCGCCGCCCGACAATTCCGTGACCGGGCGTTCGGCGAACCCGACAACGTTGGTGGCCTGCATCGCGCGCAGCACGGCCTGCTCGTCACGCGGCGACAGCCGTGCCGGATCGGTGGCGCCATGCGGGTACCGCGCAAGCGCGACCACATCCTTGGTCGGCAGCGGCCAATGCACCAGATGGCCTTGCGGCAGGTATCCAAAGCGCTTCGCACGCTCGCGCAGCGATAACGACGACAGATGATCGCCGCCAACCTCGATTCCGCCGGTCGATGACACCAGACCTGCCAGCGCGCGGAGCAGGGTGGTCTTTCCGGCGCCATTCGGCCCCACCAACGCGACAAGCTGCCCTGAAGGCAGCGACAGAGAGACATTGTGCAGAACGGTTCGGCCCGACAACCCCACTTCGAGCTGCTGCGCAGCCAGCATCGCTTTGTCGTTCATGCGACGCCTCCACCGAGCGCGCGTCGTTCACGTACGATCAGATAGAGGAAGAACGGCACACCGATGATCGAGGTGAGCACGCCCACCTTGATGTCGCTCGTGGACGGAATGATCCGCACCGCGATATCCGCGGCCAGCAACAGCGCCGCGCCGGTCAGCGCACTCGGGATCAGCAGGCGCGCCGGATCGTGGCCGATCAGCGGCCGCACCAGATGCGGCGCGACCAGACCGATGAAGCCGATGGTTCCGCTGACGGCGACGGCGCCACCGACCCCCAGCGCAACACCTGCGATCACCAGCAACCTCAACCGGCCGACATCGACGCCAAGGCTTTGCGCGGTCTCTTCGCCAAGGCTGAGGGCGCGAAAAGCATTGCGCTGGCTGATCAGGACGATGGCTCCTGCGACGATGAACGGTAACGCGAGCATGACATGGCGGGAGCTACGGTCCTCCAGTGAGCCGAGCAGCCAGAACGCGATTTCGAGCGCGGCAAAGGGATTGGATGAAAGGTTCATCACCAGCGCGGTCGCGGCTCCGGCAAGACTGGAAATCGCCAGACCTGAAAGAATCAGCAACAGCAGACCGGCGCTTCTTCCGGCGATGCCGAGCAGCACGAACACCGACACGAATGCCATCGCAATGCCTGCAACCGGCAGCGCGTAGGACCGGACGTCGGCCCAGCCGAGCGCAATTATCAGCACGGCTCCGAATGCAGCCGATTGCGGCGCGCCGAACAGGGAAGGCGACGCCAGCGGATTGCGTAGCAGGCCCTGCAGGGCAGCACCCGACAGGCCGAGTATCGCGCCGATTGCCAATCCGAGGATCATTCGCGGAAGGCGAATTTCTCCTACGATAATCCGCTGTATGTCGGTTCCGCGGCCGAGCAGTGCGTCGATCACGGTCGGCGGCGACAGGCGTACGGGTCCAGTGCCGAGCGAGCCAAGCGCCAGCAATGCCACCAACGCGGCAAGCCCTGTTGTCGCGATCATCAGGCGTCTGCGGGAATCTGCCCTCACCATGTGGCATTGAATCCTGCATATGCCGCCGGACCGGTGGTGCCGAAGTTGAAAACCTCCTGATAGTGTTCGTTCAGGATGTTTTCGCCGCGCGCAAACACTGTCCAGTTCTTGTCGAGCTTGTACTCGGTATAGAGATCAACGCGGGTATAGGCATCGACCTTGCTGGTCTGGCCGGCGCTGCTGAAGCGCTTGGAGACGGTGAGAACGCGGGGTTCGATCAGCCATCTGTCGGTAGGCGTGATGGTGAGCCTGAAGTTCGCGAGGTTTTTCGGTCGCCGCGCCAGCACCAGGCCGGTCGCAAGATCGATCGCGTGCAGATAGGTGTAGGCCGCATTGAACTTCACGAGGCCCGGCAGAATATCAATCGTCGTGCCCACTTCCAGGCCGCTGGTCTCGGCCCGGGCGACGTTGACATAGCAGCCCGTCTGGATGCCCCTGCACGGATTGGCCGCCGGCGTCGACGATACAAAATTGATGAGATTGCTGAAGTCGTTGGAAAAGCCCGTCAGCGAAGCGATCACGCGACCGCCAAACAGCGATTGATCGATGCCCGCGTCGTAGCCGAAGCTCTGCTCGGGCCGGAGGGTCGGTGTACCGTTGGCGGTATCATAGAGCTGAAACAACGTTGGTGCCTTGGCGCCGGTACCAGCGCTGGTGTGGAACTTGGTGCCGGTCTCGGCAATCGTGTAGGCCGCCGTTGCGCGCCACGTTTCGAAGCGCGCCACGTCCACCACGTCGTCCACCCGCCCGCCGAGGGTGATGTTGAGCCGCTCGCCGATCGGCAACTGCCACAGCGCAAACACCGAATTGGTGTCTTGCGCCTTTCCAATCAGCGCGATTGTCGGGCCTGGTTTCGGCAGCAAATTGGTCGAGTAGGTGTTGGCGGTCTCATGCTGGGTTCTGGAGCCAACGATGAACGACCCAAGCGGCCCGAGTTTCAAATTTCCCTGATATTCGGCGCCAGTGCTGTTGCCGACGAAGCCTGAAACGGTGGACGTCGTATTCTGTGGCAGCGTGTTGGTCTTGTAGGTCACATCGTTGAAGGAGCGATCGATATGCGTGTCGAATACGTTGAGGCTATGGGTGAGGATGCCGCCGAACGTATCGACCGAGGCGCGTCCCCAGACCTGGTCCAATTGCCTTGTGGCGCTTGAAGGTGTGTCGGGGAACGTCCCGGTGGACTGATCGTAGGCAGAGCGCGTGAATGAGGAGAGCGTGCCGGCTTCCAGTCGCACGCCTTCGCCGGCATCGTAGCCGAAGCGGGCCGAGCCGCCGACACGGTCGAAGCCGTCGCGTTCGAGTGGCCCGTATTTGGCCTCGAGCGGCGGGATTCGATAGCCGAAGCGGGAGAAGCCGTTGCTGTGCTGCCCGCCGCCGGTGACGGCATACGACCATGGACCCGACGAGCCCGTCACCGCTCCGTTGGTGACCGCGGTGCCGTAGCTTCCGCCCTCGGTCCGGACATCGAATTGCGCCGGACCCGAGCCCTTCTTGGTTATGATGTTGACGACGCCGCCCATCGCGTCCGAACCATAGAGCGCGCTTTGTGGACCCTTCAGCACCTCGATCCGTTCGATGGCGCTCGGCGCAAACATGGCGAAATCGAAATCGCCGCTCGCGGCTGTCGGGTCGTTAACTCGGATTCCGTCGATCATCACCAGCGTCTGGCCGGTATTGGCGCCGCGCAGCCGGATGTTCGTGGTCGAACCCGGCCCGCCGCTCTCAGAAACGTCGAGGCCGGGAACGGTTCTCAAGGCGTCGACCAGCGAGCCGGGATTACTGGTCGCCAGCGTCTCGCCTTTGACCACGCTGATTGAGCTGCCCGTGCGGCTGATGGGCTCGGGCTCCCTGTCGGCAGTCACCACCACCTCCGGGGGCTGCGCGGGTGGGGTGGGGGTATTATTCGCGGCCGGCCGGACCGGGCTGGCCCTGCTGCGATCTCGATCTCTGTGAATTTGACGGGCCGGTTTGGGTGGATCGTTCGGATTGACCACCACCGGTGGAAGTTGACCCGAATTCGACTGCGCGTACGCAACGCTGTGACAACAAGCCAACGCAACAATGGCTGCCGAACCGGCAGCATATCTTAGCAAACCCATAACGCCCCTTCCGTCGACCCACCGTCGAACGAGTTGAATCCTCGTCAGCGGCCGGTCTCCTGGCTCGCGGTCGTCTCCCGATTCGCCTTCCCAGACCTGTTGCAGGTCCAGTGGCATAGCTGGATCGAGAATGGCCGCTTACAGTTGCGGGGGCAGCTGCGGAATTGGGCGAATTGGCCCGTACCGCATTCCCGTTTCACCTTCTTGGAAGGCACCGATGACGACCCCTAATAAGCACAATAGGACGGGCACTTCAAACACGTGCGAAATGGCGATAGAGTCCGTTCCTGCTTGCGACTTTGGCGCGCAATGGCGTTGAATTCGGTAGATTTTCGCAAGATTCCTGCCTACATCGGCGATTTCCGGCGAGCATAGGCAAGGCAGCATGAACATCGATCCGTCAGCCGCGCCTCACTTCGATGAGGCCTTCCGCGCCCGCTTACGCGATCTGTTTTGCTGGCGACGTGATGTCCGCCGGTTTCGCACGGATCCTTTACCGCCAGGCTTGTTGGAACGATTAATCGAAGTTGCCTGTCAGGCGCCCTCTGTCGGGCTTTGTCAGCCTTGGCGCTTCGTGGTCGTGGATGACCCTGGCCGTCGGCAGAGGGTGATTGATAATTTCGAGTCCTGTAATGGCGATGCGCTCAAGGAATATACGGGCGATCTATCGGCGCGATACGCCGCTTTGAAACTGGCCGGACTGCGCGAGGCTCCATGCCATCTGGCCGTATTTGCCGATCATTCAACTGCCGTCGGCCACGGGCTCGGCCGACGTACGATGCCCGAGATGGCAGATTATTCCGTCGTGATCGCAGTCTTTTCAATTTGGCTTGCATCCCGTGCCGAGGGCGTCGGCATGGGCTGGGTATCAATCCTCGATCCCCTCACGATAGCCGATATCCTGGATGTTCCGACGGACTGGCGCTTGATTGGATACTTCTGTCTCGGCTATCCGCAGGTCGAAGACGATCGCCCGGAACTTGAGCGCTTCGGTTGGGAGGAACGTCAGCTTTCGGGAAATTTCATCTTTCGGCGATGATTGCTCTCGCGTCCGCTACTGGACGAATTAATGCGAAGAAGGACGCGTCATCCAAGTAGGCTACTCTTCTGTTGAACAAAAACTTTCCGTTAGATCATGCGAAGTCGCAGATTCCGTTCAAAAATCTACAGTGGCAGGGTATCTACCTGGAGACGGGTGCGATCAGCACTGCGTCGCCAGCAGTTGCCCTATGATTCGTTATCGCAACAGCTCGCGGGCGATGACCACGCGCTGGATCTGGTTGGTGCCTTCGAAGATCTGGGTCAGCTTGGCGTCGCGCATCATGCGCTCGACCGGATAGTCCATGGTGTAGCCGTAGCCACCGAAGATCTGGACGGCGTCCGTCGTCACCTTCATGGCCATGTCGCTGCCGACGCATTTGGCCATGCTGGCGAGCACGTTGAGGCGCTTCCAGTCGCCGGCATCGCCGGCCCGGGCGCATTCGTAGACGAGGGCACGCGCAGCCTCGATCTGCATGGCCATGTCGGCCAGCATGAACTGCACGCCCTGGAACTCCGAAATCGACTTCTTGAACTGCTTTCGTTCCTTGGCGTAGGCAACGCACGCCTCGAGTGCACCCTGGGCTAACCCGACGGACTGGGCGCCGATGGTTGGGCGGTTGAGGTCAAGTGCGCGCATCGACGCCCGGAAACCCTTGCCCTCTTCCCCGACCAGATTGTCCGCGGGAACACGGACATTATCGAAGAAGATCGGTGTGTTCGGGGCACCGCGAAAGCCCATCTTGCGCTCGTGGCGCCCGAACGAGATCCCTGACATCCGCTTCGGTTCGACGATGAAGGCGCTGATTCCGTCGGCGCCCGGGGCGTCGCTGGTTCGCGCCATCACCACGATGTAGTCGGCGACAACGCCATAGCTGCACCATTGCTTGCGGCCGTTGAGGACGTAGCTGTCGCCTTCTTTCCGTGCGCGTGTGTTGATCGCGGTGACGTCGGAGCCGGCTTGTGGCTCGGATATCGCAATCGCCGTGACGACCCCGCCCTTGGCGATGATCGGCAGGTACTTGGACCGCTGCTCCTCGGAGCCAAAGTGAAGCAGCGGCATGATGAACATGGTGTTGAGCGCCGCGATCGAGGCACAGGCCGGCGAGACCCTGGAGATCTCCTCCCGCGCGAGGCACGCCATCGTCAGGTTGCCGTTCGGGCCACCGTAGCGTTCAGGCACCCAGAGCTGCATCAGCCCCATCTCGCCGAACAGCTTCACGAGTTCGAGCGGGAAGCGGTCGGTCTCGTCGATCTCGGCCGCAATCGGCGCGACGTGCCTCGCGACCATCTTCCGCACGGTGTCGCGGAACGCGATCTGCTCCTCGGTGAAGCTCATGCTGATCCCTGGGTCATTTTCTCGCTGGAAGTCGAAAAAGGGACTTCCATTGAATGGGTGATCCATTTAATAATTCACCGCATGAGCACCAAGTCAAGCCCCCGTAGCCCCGCCCGTCCCAGATCCCCATCGCCCAATCGGCGCGAACGGATCGCCGATCATCGTGCAGCCGGAGCCTCGGCTGCGCCGAAATTCCGCCCGATCCATACACGGCGTGCGTTCGAGGAAATCTGCGAGCGTATCCGCGAGCAGCTCGCGCTTGGCGTCCTCAAGCCGGGCGACAAGCTGCCGCCCGAGCGCGATCTGGCCCAGCAGCTTGGCGTCAGCCGCAACGTGCTGCGCGAGGCCTTGCGTAGTCTCGAGATGGCCGGCGTGCTTCGGCTGCAGAAGGGCGTCAAGGGCGGAGCCTTCATTCAGGAAGGCGATACCAGCCGCATGAATGGCGTCATGCGCGACATGCTGAGCCTGGGCACGATTTCCGTCCGGGAATTGTCGGAAGCGCGCGTTCACGTTCTCGATCTTGTGGTGCGGCTGGCCTGTGCCAATGCGCGCAAAGCCGATCTCGACGCGCTCGAGGCCAATATCCGGCGCACCGAGGATGCGACGCGGGAAGGGCGGCTGCTGGACCGCGTCGAATGCTCGCGCGAATTCTACAAGCTGCTCGCCGCGTCGACCGGAAACAAGGTGATCGCCATGATCATGGATTCGGTCACCGAAATTCACATGCGCTTCGTCTACGCCAAGGTCTCGTCGAGCGGTGTCGCGATGGCGCGGCTGGCGGAAAAACGGCGGCAATTCCTGGCGGCATTGGGTGAACGAAACGCCGCAACGGCGACGCGCTTGATGCGTACCCATCTGGAATCCGTGCAACGGATGCTGGAGCAGGATCCCGGCGCGATGTCGCTTCACGTCGCGCTGGCGGAGGTGCAGCCCGGAATGCGCAGATAGCAGAGAGTGGCTAGATCCAAGCTCGACCAATGATAACAACGGAGGAAAATGTGTCCCAATACGCCAGATACGAATGCCTGACGGTCGAGGTTGCGGACAAGGTCGCGACCGTGACCTTGAACCGGGCGCAAGCACGCAACGCCATCAATCAGAAGCTGATCCGCGAACTGCGGACCATCTGGGACGATTTGGCCGACGATCGCGCCGTTAACGTCGTGGTGCTGACCGGCGCAGGCGACTTCTTCAGCGTCGGCGGCGACGTGAAGGCGATGTCGGAGCGGCCGGGCGGCGACGTCCTCGAAGAGGGGGAAGTCCACGACCCGATGATCAGCCGGCGTGGCGTGACTCGCCAGCTCGAGCTCGACAAGCCGATCATTGCGGCGATCAACGGCGACGCCATCGGCCTCGCTGCGACCCACGCGCTTCTTTGCGACATCACGGTAATGGCGGAGGACGCCCGCATCGGCGACACCCACGTCTCGCGCGTCGGGCTGGTGGCCGGCGATGGCGGCACCGTGATCTGGCCGCTGCTGATCGGCATCAACAAGGCCAAGGAGTACTTGATCCGCGGCACCCTGCTGAAAGGCAAGGAGGCCGAGCGGATCGGGCTGGTCAATCACGTTGCGCCGCGCGCGGAGGTCCTCGCCAAAGCCCGCGAGATCGCGATCGAACTCGCCAACGGCCCGACCTGGGCCATTCGCTGGACGAAGCTCTCGATCAACCAGATCGTCAAGGATCGCGTGAACATGATGCTCGAGGCTTCGATGGCACTCGAGCAGGTAACGTTCGAGACCGCCGACCATAAAGAGGCGACCATGTCGTTCAAGGAGAAGCGCAAGCCGAAATACGGTCAGGCATAGTCTCCCATGGAGGCTATCGGGGCACTTTCGAACGACGACATCGCCGGGATGCTTCAGGATTCCCTGCGCGGGTTTCTGGAAGCGCATTGGACCGCGGGCGGCGGGAAGGAGCAGCCATCCTCGGACGGTATCTCCGCGATCTGGCGCAAGCTCATCGGGCAGGGGGTGGCCGCGCTCGGCTCCGACCGCGGCGAAGGCGGACTTCGCGAAATCCTGGTGGTGATGGCGGAACTGGGCCGCGCCGCATGTCTGGCGCCGATGTGGCCCACCGCGCTGGCCAATCTTGCGCTCTCGGGCTCGCGGGCTGATGCCGCGGTGCAGCTACTCGAAAAGCTGCATGCCGGCACGGCCGTAGCCGCATTCTCCTTCGGCGCCTGCGACGCGGATGCAAGTGCGGGATCGATCCGGATTGACGGCTCGTGCGGAACTGGCGTGGTTCGTTTCGTCGAGGCGACCGGGGCCACACACCTCCTCGTGGCCGTTGACGAGTCCCATCTTGCGCTCGTTCAACTGGATGATTCCGGCGTTGACCTCGCGCCGACGCGCGCCATGGGCACCTGGGGGCACTGCGAGGTGCGGCTGAATTCGGTGCCGCTGACACTTCTTGAAAGCGCCAATCTCGATGATCTTCGCGTCAAGGCCCAAGTAGCATTGCTGGGGCGGGCACATGGCGCGGCACGGCGGGCGTTCGAGCTGGCCGTGGACTACGCCAAGGAGCGTCATCAGTTCGGCCAACCGATCGCCAAGTTCCAGGCGATCCAGCACAAGCTTGCCAACGGCCTGATCGCGCTCGAAGGCGTTCGCCTGATCCTCGATCATGCGGCCAGGTTGCATGACATCGGTGACCGCAATTGGCGTTATTTCGCCGATTGCGCGGCTGCCTTCGGCGGCGATGCGCTACGGCGCGTCTCGCTCGAGAGCCAGCATACATTCGGCGCCATCGGCTATGCCGAAGAGCACGAGGCCGCGCAACATTTCAAGCGCGTGCATCTGGACACGATCGCACTTGGTGGGGCGCCGGATGCGCGGCGGAGGCTGGCTTCGCATTTGCTGGATCGCGGTGGCGCGCCTTTGCCGCAATACGATCTCGGCCCGGCCGGCAACGAGCTTCGTGAACAGGTGCGGCGATGGCTCGATCAGAACTGGTCGAGAGACAGGAAGGCCAGGTTCGACGAACAGCCATTCAAGCAACGGGAGTTCGATGCTGACTTCGCGCGCGATATCGGCAAGACCGGATGGATCGGACTCGGATGGCCAAAGGAATTCGGCGGGCAGGCGCGGTCTCCGTTAGAGCAGATCGCATTCATGGAAACGATGGAGCAGGGGGAGGCACCGCGGATTGGCGCATCGATCCAGGCTAACGCCCTCATGATGTTCGGTACGCCGGCGCAGCAGCAAAAATACCTGCCGGAAATCCTGCGGGGCGAAGCCATGCACGGCATGGGCTACAGCGAACCCCAGGCCGGCTCCGATCTAGCCGCGCTGCGCACCAGCGCGGTGCGGGACGGTGACCACTGGGTCATCAACGGCCAGAAGATCTGGACCACGACCTGGTGGGGCAGATACATGTTTCTTGCGGCCCGAACCGACAGGAACGCCAAGCCGCCGCACGCCGGAATCAGCATGTTCATCGTCCCGATGAATACGCCGGGCATTACGATCAGACCGGCGAGCACGATGTATGACGGCACGTTTGCCAACATCTTCTACGATGATGTCCGCATCCCTCTGGAAAACAT